>Ga0308397_1000063_pt1 | contig 82067 bp, 76 predicted proteins | sample Hotspr20SampleT8_FD_202356 | JGI IMG/M metagenome (GOLD analysis project Ga0308397, IMG submission 202356) | Hot spring phototrophic mat microbial communities from Mushroom Spring, Yellowstone National Park, Wyoming, United States - 20051001_T8 ...
GAGCCAAACTCAAAGTAATAGTCAAAAGGACGCTTAGGCAATACGGTTATCCACCTGATATGGAGGCACTTGCCACTGAAACTGTACTCAAGCAGGCAGAGCTCATCGCTAATGAAATAGTTTCGGGGAGTGATAAATTTTGAGTGTTGGTTTCATAACAAGAAAAAGTTGGCAATGGAGAGCACGGGGGCAACAAGGGAAGCCGAGCTTCCCTTGTTGCCTTTTGCTTTTATTCTACTGACGGGTTTTGGATGAAACGATCTTCCATTTGCCGTCGATGTATTTGAGAAGATAGTCTACACTGATGGTGATTGACGGCTTGATCTTGGCTTTTTCTTCAGGTGTGGCAAATTCGCTCTGCTCTTTTGACGTGTTTTTGATAAGCCAGCGGGTTGAAACAACGGCATAGGCTACAGAGTTGTTGGTATAGATTTCTGCTGAGACAATCTCATACCCGCCAAGCTTGTTCATTTCTTCTTGGAGCCATTCCTTGGCGTTTTTGTTATTCTGCAGGTTGGAGAGAATGGTGAGGGTTTTTTTCTTCTCAAACTCTTCTGTGAGGAGGAGAAGATAGTCATAATCCCCCTTCATCAGAAAAATACAGGCGGCATCAACAACGAGAACAGGGTTAGAATAGTCCAGACCTTTGGTAGCAGAGAGAAAAAGAACAAGCGAACTGAGGAGCATAAGAGTAAGTTTATGCATACAAAAAACCTCCATAGAAAGTAATCATTATATCGGCACTCTGGGGAAAAACTTGATGTTTTCGGTTGTGAGGGTTCGAAAATTTGATTTTTTTTCTTTTCTCGGCTACAATTTTAGAAAACTTTTTGTCAAGGAGAAAACTATGCAGAAACTTCCCTGGTGGGTAAATGCTCTTATTGGTTTTGGGGCTGGCATTGTGCTTGGTGTGGTGGTGATGATTGTGGTGCAGCCTCTAGGGGACAAGTCGGTGGGGTCATTCTCTACCCTTGTGAATCCCCTTCCCTCCAAGAAGCAACCAACAAACTGGCTTGCTCAGGTTGGTCCCTACTGGATCAGTGCAACAGATGTAGACAAGGGGCTTGAACTTTTCCTGGCTCAGCTTTCGCCACAGCAGAGGGCTCAGCTTCAGAATAACCCTGATATCAAAAGCCAACTCTTAGAGGAGTTTATCAATCAGTATGTTGTGCTTCTCGAGGCGATGAAGGACAAAAATTTCCAAACGCCAGAGAATCAGTACCTCATTCAGGCATCTGTTCGACAGGCTGTGTATCAGCTCTACATTCGGAACCATCTTCCCAAGGATACCATGGTGTTTCTCCCAACGGAAGCAGAGATCAATGCTTTCTATGAACAGAACAAGGCACAACTTTCCAAGTTGAATCTGCCAGCAGCCCAACTGAAGCTCTACATCCAGCAGGAGATTGGCAATCGGAAACTTCAGCAGTGGGCTGAAAGCTATGTGAGACAGCTTCGAGAGTCCTATCCAATCAAGAGAAACCAGGCACTCTTGGGGCAATCAGCTCCCCTTGCGCCCCTTCCTCTTCAACAGAAGTAAACGAAGCCAAGGCTGCCTCAGGGGATGGGGCAGCCTTTTTCCATAGTACTTGAAAAATAAGGAGAAGAGTATGGCACAGAGACGTTCGTTTTTTTCGCTGGTTATTCTGATGGTGGTTTTTGGTGTGCTGGTGGGGATCTATCTTTTGACCATGAAACCTGCAGGAGCCCAAAAGCAGCCGAAAAAGATTTTTTCCTGGAAGGCTGATGAGATCATGGAGATCTCTCGTTGGGTAAACCTTACCAATGGGCGAGAACTCACCACCTTTGTTCAGACGAACGGTGAATGGATGCTTTCTTTTCCTTTGGTGGATAGGGTGCATCCCGAGCTTTTTCACAGGTTGCTGGACACTCTCGCAAAGCTCACCAGTGAGGAGATGTTTATCGTCACCAATGAGAGTGAGTGGGCTTCCTTTGGTTTTAGCCCCTATCAGTACCGCTTTGTGGTGAAAAATGTCTCCAATGAGGTTTGTACGATTGATGTGGGGAATGTAAGTGTGGGAAAAAATTATTATTATGTACGGGTGAATAATTCTTCCACGAATTATCAGGTTTATACCTTTAACCTGATCGATCTCCTTCAACCACAGGGAAACTATCGTTGGCCAGATATCTTTGATATTCCCTTTGATAGGGTGGAGCGAGTTGTCTTTACCTTTGAGGGCAAACAGGTTGTGGAACTTTCCAATGGAAATGTTTGGTATATGGTTTATCCTCAGTATGTAGCTCTCTCCAACTATGCGGTGAAGTCGCTTCTCTTGGATTTTTATCCCCTTCAGGCAGATCACTTTGTTTCGGTGGATCTTTCGTTGCCAACGCTTCGGAAGTATGGGCTTGTGTCTTCTGTCTATGGTGTGGTTTTCATTGGGGATGGGCGGAGTAATACGCTTTTTGTTGGATCAAAGGGCGAGGAAGGGTTTTTGTATGCCTACTCTCGGGAACGGCAGGGGGTTTTTGCCGTATCGGAGAGTGAGGTGGTGAGCAAGTGGATCACACAGGCTTCACAGCTGAGGCGGTAGGAATGAAAGGGAATCGGGTATCTCCTCTTGAACTGCTCAATTTGTTCTATCAGGCTCCGTCGGTACAGGGGCTTCTTGTCTTTCAGAATAATGAGTATCAGGGGGTAGTTTTTAAGCGGGATATTGAGCGAATTATGAGGGAGGAAGGGTGTGATCTGGGAAGTCTTCTCCAACCTCTCTCTGTTGCACAGATTGAGGAGTTTGTTTTTTCCAAGGAGCCAACCCCCCATACGCTGGTGCCTGCAATTCAGATGGATGGAACGTTGGTGCGTTTTCTTACTTTTAAGGAGTTGCGGTGGTATTTTCATCCAGAGGAGTTTTCTGTGGGGATGATGGAGGTGCTCCTCAGGTCTTTGGAACATCCCTTGGTGGTTTGCACTCACTTCAAACGAGTGGTGTACCAGAATCAGAAGGCTTTTGAACTCTTTGAGTCAGATTTGCTGGGGAAGAATATCTACACCGCTCTTCGGATGTGGCTTGTTGAAGAGGAGGATGGCTTTTTTGTGGTGTATTCTGACAAGGGAAGGCATCGGTTGTTTATCAGTCATGCGGAAACAAAGGAGTTTTCACTCTTTGTCTTTCAGTTTTTCCCGCTCGTGGGGTGAGTTAACCAGTGGCGTGAGGCAACGGCTGCTACGATGGAGAAGGCGTTGGCAACATTGAGGGAGCGTTTTCTTCCGTAGAGGGGGATAGCGACGATGGTTTCTGCTTTTGTGAGGATGCTCTGGGGAATGCCAAATTCTTCATTGCCTACGATGAGGAGGGTTTGTTCTTGCCACGGGTATTCCCAAATGGGGATGGCGTTTTCATCAGTTTCGAGGGCAATGATGTGGTAGTTTTGCTGTCTGTAGATGGTGAGGGCTTCTTCGGGTGTAGAGTAGGTTGAGAGGGAAATCCACTCGTGGGCAGCCATGCTTGTCTTTCTTACTCGGGGGTGTTCTGGTGTTGGGGTAATGCCAGTGAGGACAACTTCGTTCCAACCAAAGGCTTCGGCTGTCCTGATGATGCTCCCAACATTGAAGGGTGAACGAATATCGCAGAGCATGACGGCGGCTTTCCATCGTTGAAGAGGGGAATCTCGGTCAAAAACGGCGGGGAGGTAGTCTTCTTCGTTGATTTCGGTGCTATTGAGTTGAAGAAGGTCGTGGTAGAGATGAAACCATGTTGTTTTGTCAGAGGCAAGGAGCGGGCTTCTCTCCTGAATGAGGCGAAAGGCTTGTTGGAGTCGTGGGTGGGGGTCTTCTCCAATCCATGTGCAGCACTCCCAGAAGAAGTTTTTTTTCTCGGGGTGATGGATGCTTTCACGGGCAAGGGATGCGAGTTTGTGGATTTTCTGGGAGACGGAGAGGCGAGAAAAACCTTCACGTTGCATTTAGCTCTCCAGGAGGAAGGCTTCAAAGATTTGGGTGGCTATTTCTTCGGGGGCGGTTTTGGCAAGCTCTTCAAGATAGGCGAGCCGTTCAAACCATCGGCTTACTTCGGGGAGTGTGGTCTTTTGGCTGTATTCCTGGAGTCGTTTAGCTTCAAAGGTGGAGATGGATTGTTGTTTTGCCCACTCTTGGATGTTGCTGGGTGTGGTGGTCTTGTATGTCCAGAGGAGACGGTTGGTTCTGGCTATCATGAAGAACATCTGTTGAAGGGAGTTGCCTTCAAGTTGGAGGCTTTCAAAGGCATGGAGACTGAGGGTAGGATTCTTGGTGAAGATGCCTCGTATGAGGTCAAAGATGGAGTGGTTGTGGGCTCTTGAGAGGAGGGCTTCACAAAGGGAAAGGGTGATTTTTTTGTCCTTGGTTGCAGCCGGAATGAGAATGTCAAGCATCTGGTCGAGGTCTGTGAGGGATTGGTTACTGATATCGAGGAGGTACTCGTACACACTTTCTTCGACGATGAGATTTTCTTCATGGAAGCGTTCCTTGAGGTAGTCTATGATCTGTCTCCCATAGAGGGGAGGGCACTCCTGAATGGTTGCTTTCGCCTGTACCTTGGAAAGGAAGGTGGGATGAATGGTTTCAGCAACGATAACGCATACATGGGGGGAGTCAGAATTGGCAAACTCAATGATGAGCTTTTCCCATTGTTTGCGTTCGCTTTCTTTGAGTTCATCCCAGTGACGGAGAAGGATGAACTGCCCCTGACTGAAAAGGGAATCTGATGAGAGAAGGCTTTCAAATCTCTCAAGGAGATTGTGAGAGGGACTCTTGGTTTCATTGAGATCGAATACCTCGCGGTCTAAAAGAGAAAACGACTGTGAGAGTTTTTGTAAAACCCTCTTTTTGAGAACATCGTTAGTACCATGGATAAGGTGAAGTCGATTCATTGGTTTCTCCTAATATGGGAATATGCAAAAAATCTTGTGAGACACTCCAGCCATAGTGGATATTTTCTGCTACAGCGAGGCACCATGCTTTGATGAGGTGATTGTACACGGAGATTTCGGGATAGTTTGAAAAGGCAATTGCTTGCTCAAAGACAACAACATTGCTCCGAAAGAGGTTGGTGCCTATCCAAATGGTGAAATCCCCTCGTATTTCGTAAAAAATACGGTTGGTTGTGATAGACTGAGAACGTATGGGATAGAGGACGACGTACACTCGTGTGTCTGCATTGGTGGGGGAGACCATCCTATGGAGGGCAAAGAGTTGGCGGGAGAGTTCATCGCGAAGGGAGGGCTCCCAAGAAGAGAGTTGAATGGGAGTGACGATTTCGAGGGAGAGTATAAGAAATTCAAGGGGAAGGGCTAATTCACGTTTTCGAACTTCTACCCATGAGTTTGTCCATACGAGGCTTTCGTAGGGGGAAACTTCTTTGGTGGCGTTATTCATACACGAAAAGAGTAGTACCACTCCTGTTATGAGAAGGCACAGTCGTTGACCCCACATGTTGACTCCTTTGTGAGGATTTTGGTAAGAGAAAAAAGCCATCCAGTCTCCCTGGATGGCTTCGTCTTTTAGTTCTTGGATTTGTCGATAATTTTGCCTTTTTGGATCCAGGGCATCATGGCACGGAGCTGTGCTCCCACCTTTTCGAGGGGATGCTCTGCCCAGAGAGCTCGCTTTGCCATGAAAGAAGGCTTGTTTACCTTGTTTTCCAGCATCCAATCACGAGCAAACTCTCCTGTCTGAATGCGGCGAAGCACTTCTTTCATGCGTGCCTTGACGCTCTCATCAATCACATAAGGCCCAGAGACATAGTCTCCATACTCAGCCGTGTTGGAAATGGAGTAGCGCATGTCAGAGAAACCACCCTGATAGATGAGGTCAACGATGAGCTTCATCTCATGGATGCACTCAAAGTATGCCATTTCAGGGGGATATCCAGCCTCAACGAGGACCTCAAAACCAGCTCTCATCAGGTTGGTAACTCCACCACAGAGAACAGCCTGTTCACCAAAGAGGTCTGTTTCTGTCTCGTCTTTGAATGTTGTTTCAATCACACCTGCGCGAGCTCCTCCGATGGCGTTTGCATAGGCGAGGGCAATTTCAAGAGCCTTTCCTGTTGCGTTCTGGTGAACGGCAACGAGACAGGGAACACCACCACCTTTTTTGTACTCCTCTCGTACCATGTGGCCAGGTCCCTTGGGGGCTACCATCGTGACATCAACATCAGCAGGGGGAACAATCTGACCAAAATGGATATTGAATCCATGGGCAAACATGAGCATCTTGCCCTTGGTGAGGTTTTTCTCGATGGACTGGCGATAAACATCACCCTGAAGTTCGTCGGGGAGAAGCATCATAATGATATCAGCCCATGCTGCAGCCTCGGAAATCTCCATAGCTTTGAGACCTGCATTCTCCACCTTTTTCCAGGAAGGACTGCCCTGTCGCAAACCAACAACAACCTCTACACCAGAGTCGTGAAGATTGTTTGAGTGGGCGTATCCCTGGCTTCCATAGCCAATAATGGCGACCTTTTTTCCTTTGATGGCGTCCATTTTGGCTTCTTTTTCATAGTAGACCTTCATTGTGTCTATCCTCCTTTGAAAAATTATCCACGTATAAGGGCTATTTTACCGGTTCGAGCCATTTCAAGTATGCCGTGGGATTTGAGGAGATCGATGATGGCATCAACCTTTTCCTCGGAACCGGTCACTTCAATGGTAATGGTGGTATGGGATATGTCAACCACCTTGCCTTTGAAGACATCAGCAATTTCGATGATTTCTCGTCGTTTAGTAGCGTTGACTCCCACCTTGATGAGGGCAAGCTCTCGTTCGACATATTCCTCCTCGGTGAGATCGCGAACCTTGATCACCTCAATGAGCTTATTGAGTTGTTTCTTTACCTGATCAACAATACGGTTGTCTCCATCCACTACGATGGTCATCACAGAGATGCTGGGGTCTTCTGTTTCTGCTACGGAGAGACTGACGATGTTGAATCCACGGGCAGAAAAGAGTCCTGCAATACGAGCCAGCACACCAAAATGGTTTTCAACGAGAACGGAGAGTGTGTACTGCATTAGGCGAGCCCTCCTATCATTTGGGTGAGATTAGCACCGGCGGGAACCATGGGGAATACATTTTCTTCTTGTTCGATGATCACATCAAGCAGTGCTGGTCCCTTCTGGGCGAGAAGATCCTTGAGTGCTTGTTCTACGTCCTGAGGTGTCACCACTCGGGAAGCCCACCATCCGTAGGCTTCGGCAAGCTTGACAAAATCAGGGTAGTAGTATTCCTTGCCATCGCTGGAAATCTTGGCAAGCTTAACAGCAGAATAGCGTTTGTCGTAGAAGAGTTCCTGCCACTGGCGTACCATTCCAAGGTAGGTGTTGTTGAGGATGATTACCTTGACAGGGATATCATAAAATTGTGCTGTTGCCATTTCTTGTACATTCATCTGGAAGGAGCCATCTCCAGCCACTACAATTGTGGTTTTATCGGGGCGAGCAATTTGAGCTCCAATCCCTGCAGGAAATCCAAACCCCATTGTTCCCAGTCCTCCCGAACTCAAGAGGGTGCGGGGACTCTGGAACTGGTAGTACTGTGCTACCCACATCTGGTGCTGTCCAACTTCGGTGCTAATGATCGCCTTGTGCTTGGTGAGCCGAGAGAGACTTTCAATCACAAACTGTGGCTTGATCACCTGAGAGCTCTGCTGATAGGTGAGGGGGTTGGACTTTTTCCACTCGGCGATCTGTTTCAGCCAGGCATCCGTCCGAACAGTGAAGGAATGTTTGAGCAGTTCCTGAAGGGCGTCTTTGACATCACCGACAATTGGCACGTCGACAACGACATTCTTGCTAATCGAAGATGGATCAATATCGATATGGATAATTTTGGCATTGGGAGCGAATTCGTCAATCTTACCGGTAACACGGTCATCGAATCGTGCTCCAATGGCCAAAATGAGATCAGAATGATAGATGGCATAGTTGGCATAGACTGTTCCATGCATGCCCAGCATGCCAAGATAGAGAGGATCAGTATGATCTACAGGGTATGCACCCAATCCGAGAAGGGTTGATGTGACGGGGATCGAATGCTTGCGAGCAAATTCTGTGAGGAGTCCTCCAGCATTACCCGCTATAACACCCCCTCCGTAGTAGATCACAGGGCGTTCAGCCTTTTCGAGCAGTTCTATTGCCTTTTTAATCTGTCCCTGATTCACCTTGAAAAAGGGTTTGTAGCTTCGCAATTCAACCTTTTCAGGCCAGACAAACTCAGTTTTTGAGGTGAGTACATCCTTGGGGACATCGATGAGCACAGGTCCCGGTCGCCCCGTACTTGCGATATAGAAAGCCTCCCTCACAATACGAGCGAGGTCGTTGACATCCTTGACAAGAAAGTTATGTTTGGTAATAGGTCGTGTGATACCCGTGATGTCGACTTCTTGGAAAGCATCACTTCCTATCATGGAAGTAGCAACCTGTCCTGTAATAGCAACCATGGGTATGGAGTCCATATAGGCAGTTGCAATTCCTGTGATGAGGTTTGTGGCACCGGGTCCACTGGTGGCGAGACAGACACCAACTTTGCCTGAAGCTCGCGCATATCCATCAGCTGCATGGGCTGCTCCCTGTTCGTGACGAACATGAATGAGCTTGATGTCTTTTTCCTCGTAGAGGACATCGAAGAGGGGGATAACGACACCGCCCGGATAACCAAAGATGACCTCGACACCTTCTCTCTTCAAACACTCGACGAGAATTTTTCCTCCTGATATGGTCACAGAATCGCCCTCCTTAATTTTTTACACGGTAATATTTAAACGGGAAAATAAAAAATAGTCAAGTTTTTTGTTTCTTCTTTGAGAAACTTGGTTGTCCTGGCAACAAAAAAGAGGACTCAAAACTCCAAAAATAAAGAGGAAGTTTCTGCAGGGGATAAGACTTTTTGTTTTTCCTAAAAATCTTCTTTTGAGGGTTTGTCGAAACAACAAAAGAGCTTTTGCTTGCAAGGTGCGATACCTAAGGAGCCAATCTCGGTAGTGCTATTATCTTGTCTCAGTTTTTCAACCCTGGAAAGATTTTAGCGGAAATAAAGGAATAACGGTTTTCTGCAAGGTGCGATAGATGAGGAGGAGAGGTCTACTTTACTCTTTACGTATCACAGTTTTTCTCGCACAGGGGAAGCCTAAGCAGAAACAGAGAAAAAGGAAAAAGGCAAAGGGGGTAATTGTTTGGCTGCTGAACAATCGAAGAGTAAAATCCTACAAAATTCTCCTGTGAAAATATAATGCTTTTTTGTTTTTTTCCGATGTTTTTAGCGTCATCAAAAGAAAAAGGAGTGGGTTATGAGGAGTCGATGCATAGCACTCGTTGTTCTCAGCCTCAGTTTTTTAAGCGCTTATGGAGTGATCAGTAGGACGGTGATTGATTTTTCGGAGTATGATCAGAGGATTAAGCTCCAATGGGAATCACCTGAGGAGAGTTATATTACCAATATTGATGGGCAGCCCTACATTGTGTTTGGTTACAAGGATTTCTTGCTTGAAAACTGGACGGTGAAGCTGAATGAGTCTGCTAATCAGGATCGGAACCGTTTCCAGAGCTATTGTAAGCCGGTTGAGAGTAAGCGTTTTGGGACAGTGCTTGGCGCTCGTATTCATTTCCCTACGTGGAAGAACAATGCCAACGCCCTGATTCAGCCTCCGTTTCCTATCAAAATCTATGATGACGAAGGTCGCTATATGAATATTTCCAACGGAGTGATGCCCAATGTTTCAGAGGTTCGCTCTGTCTCTCTGTGGGTGAGTGGGCGAAACTACCCCTATGGTGCCAGTGTTCGTTTCCGCGACAGGAACGAAGAGTACAAGGAGTTCTTTGTTGGTTGGTTGAATTTTGAGGGTTGGCGTAAACTGATGTATGTGAATCCTAATTTTTCAGAGAGATTCAATGCCAAGATTCTCCGCCGTGAGCCGCTCTATCCTAAGGATGTTCCGTACCTTGTGTTGGATGCTCTTATCATCTATCGTAATGCTGATCAGATAGGCGGAGATTTTGTGGTGTACTTTAAGTCGGTTGAGATGGAGTATACTCCATATGTGGTTGATAGCGATGTGGCTGATGATATTAACGATGAAGAGGTCTGGCAGATTATTACTACAAGATCCAAAAAACGCCAGAGAATCGAGGAGAAGCGCTTGGTTGAGGATCTCTACCTCTATCAGCAAGAAAAGTACAGAATGCAGTTGAATAGGGATCCAGTTGTGGATAAGTAGCAAGTCCTTTAAAGAAACCTCCTAAAAAGCTTCCCCCTCCCTAGGCCACCTGTTTCCCGCAGGTGGCCTCTCTTTTTTGTTGGTGCGGATAGGCGCAAAAAATCTGCGAAAAACGAACAAAAAGTTTTCTTTTTCTCGCATTTTGTGTTATACTTATAGGAAAGCCTTTTAAAGGAGTGAATATGGGTGTTTTGACTTCGATTCTCTATGCGATTATTGGAACAAAGCAACAGAGAGATAGTAAAAAGCTGAAACCTTTTGTTGCCAAGGTTAATGCCTTTGAAGAGAGTGTTTCTGCTCTCTCTAACGACGCTCTCGCTCATAAAACAGATGAGTTTAAAGAAAGATTGGCAAAGGGAGAAACATTGGATGATATCTTGCCCGAAGCCTATGCTGTGGTTCGGGAGGTTGCCAAAAGAACGCTCAATATGCGTCACTTTGATGTACAGATTATGGGGGGTGTGGTTCTTCATCAGGGTAAGATTGCTGAGATGAAGACAGGAGAGGGGAAAACCCTCGTTGCAACGCTTCCCCTCTACCTCAATGCCCTCATGGGGAAGGGGGCTCATCTGGTAACAGTGAATGACTATTTGGCACGGCGTGATGCAACATGGATGGGGCCTATCTACAAGTTTTTAGGGCTCTCGGTGGGTATTATCAACCACGAGAAGAGCTATTATGTGGACTGGGAGGATATTAGCCAGTACAAGACAACCTACCGTGAGTGCACGCGGCAGGATGCCTACCGCTGTGATATTACCTACGGAACGAATAATGAGTTTGGTTTTGATTATCTGAGGGACAACATGGTGTTTTCGCTTGATCAGAAGGTGCAGCGGGGGCATTACTTTGCTATTGTGGATGAGGTAGACTCCATTCTCATCGATGAAGCACGAACACCCCTGATCATCTCTGGTCCTACCGAGGAGAGCACCGACCTCTACTACCGTGTGGACAAGATTGTTCCTCGTCTTACTGAGGCACAGGTAAACGAAAAGAACGAACCTATAGAAGGCACGGGTGATTATGCCGTGGATGAAAAGGACAAGACGGTTGTCCTCACCGAACAGGGGATTGAGAAGATAGAAAGCCTGCTTGGCATCAAGGAGCTCTATTCTCCGAGAAACAGCAAACTGGTTCACCATATTCTGCAGGCTATTCGTGCCCACCGTCTCTACCACAGGGATGTGGACTATGTTGTCGAAAATGGCGAAGTGGTGATTGTGGACGAGTTCACTGGACGAAAGATGCCCGGGAGACGTTGGTCGGATGGACTTCATCAGGCAATTGAGGCTAAGGAGCGTGTCACCATCAAGCAGGAGTTTCAGACACTGGCGACAATTACCTTTCAGAACTATTTCCGTATGTATGAGAAGCTTGCCGGTATGACAGGAACAGCAGAGACGGAGGCTCAGGAGTTTTACTCTATTTATCATCTTGATGTGGTGGTGATTCCTCCGAATGTGCCTGTACAACGACGAGATGATCCCGACAAGATCTACATCAACGAAAACGCTAAGTTTAAGGCTATCGTTCGTGATGTGGAGGAACATCACAAGAATGGGCAGCCTATCCTCATTGGCACCATCTCAGTGGAGAAGTCTGAGCGCCTCTCCAAGATGCTTCAACAGCGTCGTATTCCCCACAATGTACTCAATGCCAAATACCATGAGAAGGAAGCAGAAATCATTGCTCAGGCAGGTCAGCCCTATGCTGTTACCATTGCCACCAATATGGCTGGACGAGGTACAGACATCAAACTGGCACCGGGTGTGAAGGAACTGGGAGGGCTTCTCGTGATCGGAAGTGAACGCCATGAGTCTCGCCGTATTGATAACCAGCTTCGTGGACGTTCTGGTCGTCAAGGGGATCCGGGGAGATCGCAGTTCTATGTTTCTCTCGAGGATGATCTCATGCGGCTCTTTGGTATGGATAGTCGTATCCAGATGATGAAGAATCTCGGTTTCAGTGAAGAAGAGGAAATTCAGAGCAAGCTTATTTCCAATGCTATTGAAAACGCCCAAAAGCGAGTGGAGAATCGTAACTTTGAGATTCGTAAACACCTTTTGGAATACGATAATGTGATAAATGAGCAGCGAACCTATATTTATCGTTTGCGGGATGAAATTCTCGATATTGCCCATCATCCTGAGGTGGTGGATACGGTTATCGATCTCGTGATTGAGGACAAAATAAATACATTTCCGCAGCCTTCTAAGCCGCATACTTGGCCTAAAGAAGAACTGGAGAAGTGGTTAAAACTTCAGTTTTTGGTGGAGTTGCCATCTGATTGGAAGCCACAGGATGAACAAGAGGCTAAGACTATCCTTCACACGCTTTTGAAGCGTCGGGTGTGGGATCGTTTCTCATCATTGCCAGAGCAGATTCGCTATGATGCTTTGAAGTATGTTCTTCTCAGTACGCTTGATAATCGTTGGAAGGAGCATCTGCGTTCCTTGGATTATATTCAGGAGAGTATTTCGCTTCGGCAGTATGCGAGTAAAAATCCACTGGTGGAGTACAAGGTTGAAGCTTTTGATCTCTTCGCTCGTATGCGGTCGAATTTTATGGCAGATGCTGTTTCGATGCTTGCTCGTCTTGAGGTTCAGTTTCAACCTGAGGAAGTTCCCATTGAGACAGGACCACAGCGGATTGAAGCGCAGCATCGCGAGTTTGGGCAGTTTGGGGCAGTAAAGTCCCAGTCAACACCGGGCATGGAAAAACCGAAACCGATCCAGCGAGCTCAGAAGATTGGACGAAATGATCCCTGTTGGTGTGGGAGTGGTAAAAAATACAAGTATTGTCATTATGATGCTGACCATAAACATGTGAATGGTTAGGGACAAAAAAGGAGTACAAAATAGACATTATGACACGAAAAGATGTTCTTGCGTATCTACAAGAAAAAAAAGAGATAACTCTTTCAGAAGCTTATGCAGCTTTTGAGGCTTCTGGAAAAAACAAACAAAAACGACTTCATCACATTGTGGATGATCTCGTGAGAGATGGGCTGGTTTCCTTTGAAAGGGACAGGATTGTGTTGCTTGTCTCGTTAAAAAAAACAGCACCCAAGGTGGAATCCCAGAAGGAGAAAAAGGCTCCCCAAAAGAAAACAAAAGAACGCTCTCCTCTTCGGGAGGATGGACGACGTAAAAATTTTGATGCCAGTGAGGATTTTGATTATATCCTCGCTGTTCATCGTATTCGTCGGGAATTTCCTCCCAAGGTATTGGCTCAGGCTGAATCCTTAAACGCTGAGATTCTGGAGACTGAGATACAGAATCGACTGGATCTTCGCGGGGAGATGATTTTTACTATTGATGGGCCTGACGCGAAGGATCTAGATGATGCTGTTTCTATCAAGCCAATGTCAGGGGGATGGCAACTGGGTGTTCATATAGCCGATGTTTCTTATTATGTTCCCCCCTATTCTCCTCTTGATAAGGAGGCCCTCAAAAGGGGGAATAGTTTTTATTTTGTGAATCGTGTTGTGCCCATGTTTCCAGAGCGTCTCTCCAATGGCCTCTGTAGTCTGAATCCCAACGAGGATCGGTTTACAATGAGTGTTATCATGGATGTGGACAAACAGGGGCGTGTAATCTCTTATCAGATTGCCCCTTCGGTGATTCATTCGCACTATCGACTCACCTATCCTCAGGTCGAACAGATTCTCACGGGGAAGAAGCGTTCTGATGATGAGAAACTTCAAGCAAGTCTTATGGAGATGAATACACTCTTTCGTATTCTTCGCGAGAAACGACTTCGTGAGGGGAGTATTGATTTTGAGTTTCGGGAGCAGAAGTGTGAACTCAATGAGTGGGATGAACCTGTCAAATTTTGGCTGAAAGAAAGGCTTGATGCTGAGCGGCTGATTGAGGAGTTTATGCTTCTTGCCAATCAGACAGTGGCGAGGTTTCTCTCTGAGCGAACTACCTTTGCCATGTATCGTGTTCACGAGGAACCAGAAGAGGAAAAGCTTCGCTCGTTTCTTGCCATGGCTCTTCGGTTTGGTCACAAGTTTCGTACGCACCAGTTGCCTCCTCCACAGGAACTGCAGCGATTGCTGGAAGAGGTAAAGGGAAAGCCGTATCAGGAGCTTCTCAATCAGATGCTTCTTCGTTCTATGCAGCAGGCTCGCTATCAAAAAGAGAATCTTGGACACTATGGGTTGGGATTTGAATACTATACGCATTTCACCTCTCCGATTCGGCGGTATGCCGATCTTACCGTGCATCGTCTTGTGAAAACGGCCTTGGGGATTACCAAGATCTCCTACACGGAGAAGCAACTGGCTACCATTGCCAATCATATCTCAAAGCAAGAACGCGTTGCCATGGATGCAGAACGGGAGTTCTACAAGATCAAGTCGGTTCGTTACATGCAGGGGAAAGAAGGCATGGTTTTTGATGCTGTGATTAGTGGAGTGACCTCATTTGGGATTTTTGTTTCGATTCGTGAAACGGGAATTGAGGGTATGGTTCGGTTGGCAGATCTTCCCGACTACTATGTCTATCGGGAGGAGAGCCATAGTGTGGTGGGGTCTCGGACGAAGAAGGTGTATCAACTGGGGCAGAGTGTACGTGTTCGATTGGAGCGTGTCAGTGTTAAAAAACAGCACCTTGACTTTTCCATTGTGGAGGAGAAGGTATGAAACGGTCTTGGGTAGTCGTGGGTTTTGTGGTGATTGCACTTTCAGCGTGCTCTCGTGTTCACACCATACGGGAGAATGATACACTCATTTTGAAATCCTCTCGTGCTACACTGAAGGTGGTGGGGGTTTCTGATGAACTTGTTCCCTGGTATGAGGAGGCTTTTCGGCGACTTTCTGCTCTTGAGAACAAGCCTTTCTCGGGTGAAATGACGGTGAAAGGTGATCTCTATGAGGATTTCTTTCAGATGGGAAATATTCTTTTGGGGAACTGGAAGAATCTTCTCCTGCGATGGGCATGGGTGGCTCGTGAGTGGGAAATTATGCGAAGGGATGCTGCTCGTTCGCATGCGAGTTGGGCTGTTCCTCTGAAGGGGGAGATGATTTCTTTCTGTCGGGTGCGGGATTTTGAGAACTTTTTTCAGAAGTACCAGCTTGATTTCAAGAGTTTGGAAGAGGCTCGTCGGTATCTCATTCAATTCTTGAGCGTTGAGGTTTATTTTGTCTCTTTGCAAGAACTTATGGAGCGGCATTTTCGTTACTATACGATGAAGGATCTTCCAACGGTGTTCTTTCAGGTGGTTGTTTTACCCGAAAGTGTGGAGTGGCTTATCTTTCTTCAAAAGCATTATGGGAAGGGAAAAGTGAGGAAGCTTGCCCGAGAGCCGTACAACAAGGATGAGTGGGCGAAGGAGCTTGGTCGTCCTATTTCGGATATTGAGAGTGATTTTGTTCACTCCATGGAGGGTCTTCGCTTTGAGAAAGGGGTTTGGAAAAATCTGGATTTTGTTCATGAGTATCAGCAGCTTCTTTCTCTTTACAATACAAGTACGAAGTCAACGTTGTTCAAGAAATGAGGAAGCATCCACCGTTCGGGCTTAAGGTTTGGTCTACCAATGAGGCATATGTCGAGGAAATTGTAAGGCTCTTTCACGATGGGATTATGGACTATGTGGAGGTGTATGTGGTACCTGGTACGGGGAGGGAAACGGTTGGTATCTGGCAGCGTCTTCATCGGGAATGTGAGCTTCCTATGATTGTTCATGCACCGCACTATAGTCATGGGATGTGTCTTGCCTGTTCTGAGAGGAAGGAAAGGAATCGAGAGCTTGTGGAGGAGAGTTTGCTCTTTGCTGATGGGATAGAGGCTTCGATGGTGATCGTTCATCCTGGGGTGAATGGAAGGATTGAGGAGACGGCTCGTCAGCTGAAACTCTTTTGGGACGATCGTCTGGTGTTGGAGAATAAACCACGCTATGGGCATGGGGAGAATCTCATCTGTAATGGGGCGACTCCTGAGGAGATTCGTTTTGTTCAAGAGGAGACAGGGGTGCGGTTTTGTCTTGATATTGGGCATGCTCTCACAGCAGCCAATGGTTTTGGGGTGCCGTGGAGGGAGTTTCTTGAAGCTTTTTTTGCCTGTGAGCCGTCGCTTCTCCATATTACGGATGGGCATGTTGATTCTCTTCTTGATGAGCATCTGCACTTTGGGGAGGGGAATTTCCCCATTGAGGAGATCGTGGGGATGGTGGTGAAGCATAACTTGGGGGGAATTCCTGTTACCAATGAGGCCTATAAGAAGTCAGAGGTTTCGCTTGAGGATTTTGGTGTGGACATGGCGTATCTTGCGAGGGTATACGAGAGTCAAATGCCATAGCGGCGAAGTATCTCTCGGAGACGGGTGATTTTTTCTCGTATATTCTCTGCCTGGGTGATTTCTGTCACGAGACAAATGGTTTTCGCTCCATGCTGGAGAACGGATTCAATGTTGTGTTCTTTAATCCCTCCGATGGCAACAAAGGGGAGAGGGATATTGTTGACAACATAATCAAGATAGGTGAGTCCTACGGGGCCCTCGGGATGAATTTTGGTTTGGGTGGGAAAGAGGGGACCAACACCAATGTAGTCAACAATGCCATCCTGATACGCCTTTTGGGCTTGTTCTGGGCTGTGGGTAGAAAGCCCAATGATACGACTTCCAACGAGACTTCGCACGACAGCTGGGGGGAGATCATCTTGTCCTATGTGAACGCCATCGGCATCGCATGCGAGAGCAAGATCAAGAGAATCATTGACAATAAAGATCTCGCCGTATTCTCGGGTGATTTTCCGAATTTCAAGGCATTCCTCGTACTGAATTTTTTTTGGCTTGTCTTCTTTTTCACGGTACTGGATGATGGCTACGCCCTCTTCTGCCATAATGCGGGCTGTTTCGATGATGGAACGCCCACCACAGAGCTTTTCTGTGAGAATGCCATAAAGGCCATTGGGGAAGTTAGGCATGGCGATCCTCCTCATAGGGGATGGCAAACCTCTGGCAGAAGGCGAGGAGTTTTTGGTGCTCTGAAGGGGAAAGGGAGGCAATTGGAATGGTTTGTTGATTCTCTCTCATGAATACGGTATACGATGATACCGACTCATACCTCCAGTTTCGGGAGGTTTCTTCTGCGAAGAGAAGCTTTGTTGTGGAGAGATCCCACGATTGGGAACGGGGGAGACGTTTGCAGGAGAGTGTTTTTGTCGCTGGATTGATAACCCAGAGAGGGGTAAAAAGCGAAAGTATAAATCCTCCCAAAGCGATGAAAACCCAAACGAGCATGTTCTCAAGGTGAAGATCGGGGTACTCACTCTTATACCACACTCCTCCAGTGATAATGAGTACAACAAATACCCCCCAGAGGAAGCGTTCAAGTGAGAGAAGAAAGGGGTGCTTCCAGCGGGTCATGAGCATTTCTGAATAGCCTCTTCCTCAGAGGAGCTGATATCGAAGAATGCTCGGAGACGACTGATGTCGAGCACCTTGAGAACGGTTTCTTGTGGGTTGACAAGGGAGAGTTTTCCGCCTTTCTTGGTGACTATGGTACGAGCATAAACCAGAACACCGATACCAGAGCTATCGATGTATGGCATCTTTTCAAGATTGAAGACGAGATTGTAGATATTCTGGGCAAAAATATCATCAAGGGTTTTGCGAAACTGACCCGCATGATAGAGATCCAAATCTCCCCACAGACGAACAATCAAGACATTGTTTTTGAGCTCTGTACCAATCTCCATGAAGTGCTCCCCTCTTGTTTTGTCGTTGGTATATTGTAGATATTTTTTGGTTTTTTGTCAAGCAGATGAGGTTTTCAAAGAAGAAAACGGAAAATTTTTGCACGAGCGGTGGTTCAAACCCTTGATTTTCTCAAGTATCAGTAATACAATATAACTATGCTAAAAGAAATTTTTAATATTTTTCTCGGGCTCCTTTTTGTCTTTTCTGTTCTTGAATTTTTTATTGGATTAATACTTGCCATAATTTCATTCATTGCTCGCCCACCAAAGCTTTAGCTATTGCAACATTTAATGCTGGGCTCATTTGATTTTTTCTCCTCTTTGTGTTATTATAATAAAGGGGTCAAGTATGATTTTAAAAATTATAAGCTGGGTTTTTAATACAATTACCACTTTGATACTCCTTGTATTATTTATAATAACTGTTTACTATACAATTAAAGCTCTTATCCTTTGGTTTTTCAATCCTCGTTTCCCAAAGCTTTAGCTATTGCAACATTTATTGCTGGGCTCACTTGACTTTTCCTCCTTTTGATGTTATACTACCATAAGAGGTAAATATGATTCTAAAAATCCTAAATTGGATTTTTAACGCTGTTGGATACTTAATTATTTTCGTTTCTTTCATAGTCGCTACCTATTATTCAATCAAAGCCCTCATTATGTGGTTTTTTAATCCTCGCTTCCCAAAGCTTTAGCTATTGCCTCAGCCATTTTTTTCACTTCTAAATCCAGCATAAAAATAGCCTCTTCATAATGCTGTAAAAGTTCTTCCATCTCCATTTCCTCTCCATTTAAAGAAGGAAAATAAAATCTAATGAGGGCTTCCATAACCCGCACGGGGTTTCTGGAAACCCTTTCTACTACTTCCCTTCTATCACGGTAAAATTTTCGCCAAGTCCTACATTTTCATACAATTTGTTAAAAAGCTGTATGAAAAGCCCAGGTTTATCTTCCAAAAGCTTTTCAAACTCAATTTTTTCTGGGTAGATAATGGCATTTTTTACAGCCATTTCCATTGCAGTGCTCATATTTCCCTGTGTAGAAGTATCGAACATTCTTTTAGGTGATCGCTCATTTAATTCCACCTAAAAAACATACAAATTACCTTCAATATTATACCGAAATTGTATCTAAATTCAAGCTCTTTTAGATAATAAACAAAATTTTCTTTACTCACGCCATGAAATTTAATGAACCTCTCCTTGGCATGGCTCCCAAAACCCTTAGTCCCATTTATGTACACCTTACCATTCGAAAACTTTACACTTTTATCTATCCTCTCATGCTTAAATCCATACATTAAAAGGCTATCATGACTTTTGAATTTATCCGTATATATTAGGCTTCCTCTTTTTGGTTCGGCAGTTTTCCTCTTGTTCTCACAAAAATTGCAAGAAAAATTTTTTCTCTTTATAATATTTTCAATCTATTGAGGAGGATAGTATGTCCGGTCATAATAAATGGGCTAATATTAAGCAGCGAAAAGGCGCACAGGATGCCAAGAGAAGTAGTCTCTTTTCCAAACTGGTGAAAGAAATTATTATTGCAGCTCGTGCAGGAGGTAATCCTGAGACTAACCCTAAGCTTCGAGTGGCAATTGATAAGGCTCGTGAAGCCAATATGCCGAAAGACAACATTGAGAAGGCCATCAAACGTGGAACAGGAGAGATAGAAGGAGCTACCTACGAGGAACTTGTTTACGAGGGGTATGGTCCAGGTGGTGTTGCTGTTATCATGGATATTACTACCGATAACAAAAACCGCACGGCTGCTGAGATTCGCAAGATTTTCTCCAAGCACAATGGGAACTTGGGCGAGAGTGGTTGTGTGGGCTGGATGTTTGACAAGAAAGGCTTCATTGCTATTGACGCCAAGGGAGTTTCTGAAGAGGAGATCATGGAAGTTGCCCTGGAATTGGGCGCTGATGATGTGAAATTTGAGGGCGATGTTTATGAAATCTACACCCCTGTTGAGAACTATTCTCAGGTTCTTGAGGGGTTGAAGAAGAAGTACACCGTTACCTCTTCAGAGATTGGGCGCTTCCCCAAGAATGTAATGAAACTGGAGAGAGAGGATGCACTCAAACTTCTTAAACTGATGGATGAGCTTGAAAACCACGATGATGTTCAGAGTGTTGCTTCCAATGCGGATATAGACGACAGTATTCTTGAAGAGTTTGCTAACAGTTAGTGATGCCTGGTATTATTCTCTTCACAAGCAACTGTTTCGGTGAGGATCGTAGTGCAGCCCTCATTGCCCGTGAGTTGAATGAGCTTTTGCTTCGGCATGGGAAGGACTATCGAGTGATGGGGGCTTCGCTCATTAGTGAGGGTAAGGACTACACGAGCCGTAATATTGAATTGCTTTATTCGTCCTCTGTTCCTCCTTCGGGGGGATTCCCTTTGAGAAGTCTCCGAGGATTTTTGGCTGACCTTTTCTCGGGAAGTGTAGGGAACATCTTTCGTTTTATTCGCAAGCTTAAATCTCACCGAGAGGAGATTGAGCTTGTTGTTGTGGTGGGTGATGTTTCGCTTCTCATTCTCACCAACATCGCTGTGGGCAAAAAGCCTACGATTTTCCTTTCCTTGCCCAAGTCTGATTACATTGAACCGCACTACGCCATTGAAGAATGGTACTGCAAGCATCATGCCGATGAGATGCTGACGAGAGACAAAATTACTGCCGAACATCTTGCTCGTGATGGTGTTCAGGCACGCTTTTTGGGTAATCCTCTTATGGATGAGCTTGAGTGCACGACTTCTCTTCTTCCGTGGGGAGAGAATGATCTGGTGCTAGCGCTTCTTCCTGGAAGTCGTGAAGAGGCCTATGACAATCTGGTTATGATGCTTGACGTTGTACGGGAGGTATGGAAGAAAAAATCCTGCCATGTTGTGGTTGCCTTTCCCTCTACTTTGAGCGATGAGAGGATGAAGGAGAAGGCTTCTCCTCACGGGTGGAGGTACAGAGAGGCAACACCCTTTCCTGTGCTGGAATATGAGGGGAGAGAGGTTGTTCTCTCGCGGGGTATTTTCCCCGAGGTGCTTCACAAGGCCACGGTGGTTTTAGGTCTTGCAGGAACGGCCAATGAGCAGGCGGCAGGGTTGGGCAAGCCTGTTGTGGCTTTTCAGGGGACAGGGCCCCAGACAACCCACAAGCGCTTTGTGGAACAGGGGAAACTTCTCGGTGATGCTCTCGCCTATTGCCGCTACCCTGACGAGGTTGTGGGAGAAATCCTCTTTCTCTTTGATCACCCCGAGGAACGCAAGAAGCGCGGTCTTGTTGGCAAGGAACACATGGGTGCTTCTGGTGGGTCAAAAGCCATAGCTGAATACCTCTTTCACAAGTATCTGAAATAATCTCATGAATACTCTTGTCATCTCACCTTGGGTGAAACTGTTCTGTAGCTGTTTCAGAATCTCTTTTTCCCTGGAAGAAAACCAAGACAAGGTAAATAGCAAATGACTTTCTTACGCTCTTGGGATGCAAAAGCATCCTCCCCGAAATAAAAAAGCATATAGGCCTTTTTTGGCATGAAATAGTCTCATAAAAACTATACTTTTTGGATAGTTGTTTTTTTGTTTTTTTGTCTTATACTTTGAATGTATGGAGAACAAAAGTAAAAAAGTACTCATTGTTGAGGATGAATCCATCATTGTGTGGAATCTTTGCCGTGTGGTAGAAAAAGCCGGTTATACTGTTTGTGCTACGGCAAGAAGCTATGAAGAAGCCGTTGAGGCTTTTTTAAAATGGCAGCCAGATGTGGTGCTTCTTGATATTGTTCTAGTAGGGGAGAAGGATGGGTTAGAGGTGGCAACTACCCTGTTGCAGCGACAGTATGTGCCTATTATTTGTCTCACTGCCTACAGTACAGGACCATATCTTGTTCGAATTTCTGAGCTTGACATTTTTGGGTATATCATTAAGCCTATTGATGAACGCGAACTCACCGTGATGATTCACCTCGCCATGAATCAATCCGACCGAGCGAAGGTGCTTGCTATTCAGAACAAACAGCAACAGCATACCATTAAGCAGATGGAGGGGTACTTTCGTGTTTTGGCTGATAGCCTTCCTTTTGTTCTCATTGACTGTGATGGAGAGGGGAGGATTTTCTATGCCAATGAGGCTGCCCAAAAAAAACTTGGTATCACAAAGGGCGACTCTCTTGTGAAGAAAATTTCTCTCCAAGAAAATAACACCCAAAAACAGCTCTTTACGCTTGCTTTTGAGGGTAAACCATCCTTCTACAAAGTGGTGAGTTATCCTATTAAAGGCAAAGAGATGGAATGGTTTCTCTCCTTTTGGCTTCCTATTGAGCTTCCTCTGTCCATTGAGAGTCGAGGTGTTCGGATTCTTGCCATTCCTCTTCGGGAGTGGCTCGACCATATGCTTCTTCCACGGGAGAAGCTGTGGGAACATTATCAACTCTCTTCGCGGGAGATTGATATTCTTCGGGGTATTCTTCAGGGGAAACGCATTCATACCATTGCCGAGGAGAATTTCATTTCCCTTCCTACGGTGAAGTACCATATCGCTCAGTTGTATACAAAAATGGGTGTGCGTGATAGGGAAGAGCTCTATCGTGTGCTTCAGGAAAAGATTTTTGCCGATATGCCACCCGATGTCTTCTTTGCTTATCTTTTTACCTCTTTTGTCCCCCCTCTTAAAAAGTGAGATATCTCAGAGTAAAAAGTGTCATCGTAGCCTTTAAAGAGGAGAAAATCTGACTCAACACTGGATTGGTGAACTTGTCAGGCGCTTGTTTTCACTTCTTTGCCTCTTCCCCTGTTTCAGATGAAACTTTTCGCACTCGAAAAAACTGAGAAAAGGTAAGAGTCCGTGGTGCTTTTTGCAAGCCTTTTCGCCTAGGGAAAGAGACCAGATAGACCGCTTTTTGGCAAGACACATTTTGGAGTAAAGGTAAAGAAATTTGCTTTTTTCTTTTTTCTTTGATATAATAAACCAAATTTTCGAGCCACCAGCTCGAGTGAAAGGAAGGTGCATTGTATGAAGGGAAGGTTTGTCGTAACTATCCTTGCAGACCGATGCAAGGGTTGCGACCTCTGTATCGCAGAGTGTCCTGTTAAAATTCTTGTCAAGGGCAATGAACTCAATGCCCGTGGTCTTCTCTATGTGAAAGTTACAGATACTTCTGCCTGCACAGGGTGTCGTCGTTGCGCTACGGTGTGTCCTGATGTTGCCATCCGTATAGAACAACAAGGAGAGTAGTATGACAAAGGTACTGATGAAAGGCAACGAAGCCATGGCAGAGGGAGCCATTAGGGCAGGGTGTAGGTTTTATTTCGGTTATCCTATTACCCCTCAAAATGAAGTGCCAGCCTACTTTGCAAAACGTATGCCAGAGGTTGGCGGTGTTTTCGTTCAGGCGGAGAGTGAAACAGCTTCTATCAACATGGTGTATGGGGCTGCAGCAGCCGGGGCTCGTGTGATGACAACCACGTCCTCTCCGGGGTATAGTCTCATGCAGGAGGGAGTTTCGTATCTTGCTGGTTCTCGTCTTCCCTGTGTGCTTGCCAATGTTCAGCGTGGAGGTCCAGGGCTGGGGAATATTGCGGCTTCTCAGGCGGATTATTTTCAGGCAACCAAGGGAGGAGGGCATGGCGATTACCATGTCATTGTTCTCGCTCCTTCATCGGCACAGGAGATGATGGATTTTACCATGCTTGCCTTTGAACTCAGTGATGCCTATCGTGTGCCGACGCTTATTCTTTCTGATGGCATCGTTGGGCAGATGGTGGAACCCGTAGAGGCAAGGGATTTTGTTCAGCATATTCCAGAAAAGCCTTGGGCTCTCACAGGGGCTTACAACCGTTCTCCCAATGTGGTACGCTCGCTTTGGTTGGACGATGAGGGTGTTCCTCTCAACAATGAGTGGCTCCAGAAAACCTATGACACAATTCGTGCAAAAGAACTGCGGCAGGAATCATTTTTGACTGAGGATGCAGAATACCTCATTGTGGCTTATGGAAGTACAGGGAGAATGGCGAAGGGTGCAGTGATGATGGCTCGAGAGCAGGGTGTTCGTGTGGGTCTTCTTCGCCCTATTACCCTTTGGCCTTTTCCTTATGAGGCTCTTGTAGCACTTCTTCCACAGCTTCGTGGTATTCTGGTATGCGAGATGAGTGCGGGGCAAATGGTTGAGGATGTTGCCCTTGCAACTCGGGACAAGGTTCCTCTTTACTTTGCTGGTGAACTGGGAGGGAGAATGTTCACGGATAGTAAGATTGTGAATCTTGTTGTTGAGATGAAAAAAGGAGGTCTCAAACCATGGCAACCAAAGTAATTTTTGATAAACCCAAAAGCATGAAAGATGTTCCCATGCACTACTGCCTCGGTTGTGGTCATGGGGTGGTTCATCGCCTTATCTGTGAGGCTGTTGACGAGCTTGGGGTACGCGAAAGAACCATTGGTGTTGCACCGGTGGGCTGTGCTGTGCTTGCCTATGACTACTGGGATTTTGATGTCAGTGAAGCGGCCCATGGACGAGCAGCAGCGGTAGCCACAGGTATTAAACGGGTATGGCCAGATAGGCTTGTTATCAGTTATCAGGGAGATGGAGACCTTGCGTCGATTGGAATGGGGGAGACCATACACGCAGCCAACCGTGGGGAGAACATCACTGTTATTTTTATCAACAATGCTAACTATGGTATGACAGGTGGGCAGATGGCTCCCACAACCCTCATAGGACAAAAAACTCCTACAACCCCTATGGGAAGAGACCCAAAGACGACAGGGTATCCCATACGGATGGCTGAGCTTATTGCCAGTCTTCCTGCTACGCGCTACAGCGTTCGTACAACGGTCGCAAATTTTCAGGGAGTTATTCAGACCAAGATGGCAATCAAAAAGGCTTTTGAACTTCAGCTCAAGGGGGAGGGGTACACCTTTGTTGAAGTTCTTTCCAATTGTAATACCAACTGGGAAATGTCTCCTGTGGAAGCCAATCGTTTTATTGTGGAAACACTGGTGCAGACGTTTCCTTTGGGAACATTTAAAGATGAGAGGAAGTTATGAGAGAGCAGGTTATTCTTTCAGGTTTTGGGGGACAGGGGGTGCTTTCAGCAGGATTTTTGCTGTCTGAAGCTTCCATGCAGGCGGGGCTCAACGTTACCTACTATCCTTCCTACGGTGCTGAAATGAGAGGAGGGGCAGCCAATTGCCACGTTGTTCTCTCTGATAGTGGGGTTTATTCTCCTGTGATAGATAGGGCTGATACCCTTATTGCTCTCAGCCAACCAGCGTTTGACAAGTTTGCCTCTCGTGTGAGAGAAAACGGCACCATTCTTGTTGACCAGAGTGTGAAAACTCAAGCAACACAGGCACGGATTGTGGCTCTTCCTTTTGAAGAGGTTGTTCTCAAGGAGATAGGCAATATTCGTGTGCTCAATACGGTGGTGATTGGTGCCTATGCTGCTCTTCACAAGTCTTGGCTTAAGAAAGAGTGGATTGAAAATGCCATTGTGCACAAGTTTGAGTCCAAGGGACAAAAGATTGTAGACCTTAATATAAAAGCTCTTCAGCTCGGGTATAATCTCCTTTAGGTTTTCCACAGGATGTGGAGGGATATGTGAAGCGATGGGCTCTTGTTGTCTTTTTTTGGGCGTCTCTTGTATGGGGCTTTGAGGTAACACTCTCACCCGAGGAAATAGGACTCAACGAGGTGGCAACCCTCACTATTTCGCATAGTGAACCCATAGAAAGTCCCTCCCTTCCTTCTGTGGATGGTATTACCTTTGAGTATCAAGGGGTTTCACAATTTTCCTCTCTCCAAATCATCAATGGCAAAACCACTTCCTCAAAAAGTTTTCAGTATTCTTATGCCATTATCCCCTCGAAGACGGGGAAATTCACCATTCCTTCCTTTGAGTTGAGGGACAAGAAAAACAATGTCTTTCACACTGATCCCCTCGTGCTTCGTGTTACCAAACAGAGGGTTCAAATCTCCAAGCCATCAGTGGGCGTAGATTTTGTGTTGCCACGAATTTTCTATGTTCTTGAACCGAATAAAACCGCTGCCAAGCAAAACGAGGCGGTTGTTCTGACAGGCTATTTTGTGAGTGATCAGCGAGAGGCTTTGAATTATCCCTTGCAGACTGTTCGCTCTCTTCTTGCTGACAATTGTATCATCTATGATACCACAGCCTTTTTGACACCAAGTGTGCGGCAAAAGAATGGCTTTTGGTACAAGGCTGTTCATCAGTGGATTGTCTTTGGGGTAGAGGCTGGAGCTCTTCCTATAGCGCCACCTCAGCTCATTGCTATTTCTCCCGTGGGGCAGGTGAGTGTTCCCACGGAGAATATTGTTCTGGATATCCGAAAAACCCCTCGATTTGTGTATCTTGGCTTTTTGGAGGGGAATGCAAGCCTTTCTTCAACAACGATAACTCAGGGGGATTCTGTTACTTATACTCTTTCCCTCAAAGGTAATGGCAACCTTATCCTCTTTTCAGATCCCCTTCGTGGTATTGTTCTCTCCAATGTGGATATTTCGCCTGTGCAAATCTCCCACATCCTCACCAATGAGGACAATCGAATAATTTTTCTGCAGCGCCTTTCGTACAAGATAACTCCTCTCAAGCCAGGAAACTATGAAATACCTCCTCTTTCTCTTGTTTATCAGGATGAACAGGGACGGGATCGTGTCCTTAATCTTCCTTCTCACCGTATAGAAGTCAAAGAAAGTACATTCTCGCTTGAGAACTTTTCTCCTCTTCCTGTAAAGAGCAAGCATCTCGTTCGTTATGCCGGTGGTTCACCTGTCTTCTGGTTTTTCTTGTTGGGAAGTATTCTCTTTCCGTGGGGTTTTTGGTTTTGGAGACAGCATGAGAAACGCCTTGCATCGGATCCAACCTATGCTCGTTATCTCTCTTCCCTTACCCAGATGGAGAAATACTTTGCGGATGCCAAGAATTCTCAAGACAATAAAGTCTTTGCCCAGAATCTCTACAAAGCTCTCATTTCTTTTATTGTGGATAGGGAGAAACTCCCCAAAAATATGCCTCTTTATGCTATGATGCAGGCACTCAAAGAAAAACGCTGGACACAGGAAGAACTCGATGTTCTCTCACAGATCCTCTCTTCGTTGGAAGAGGCTGCCTATGCCCCTGTGTCCTCCGAGGGAGAAAAGCAAGCCATGTTTGAGAGAACCCTTCAACTGTTGAAGGAACACTATCGTATTTTGTGAGAAACGAGAATGATGGACATCTCGCACTTCTCGCAATCAAACTCTAACCGCAACAAGGTATATTTTGTGGAGAGATAGATGGGCTCAAGAACAGGTGGGGGAAGGGTTGTTCCCTTGTATTGCTGGTAACGGGGACAAAGCCCTACTTCCATTCGTAGGCAGATGCGGGTTTTCATCACACGGCGAGTGGTAAGATCAAGCCCTGTTTCCGCTCCCATTTCCTTGATCTGAAATCCATACTGCTCGAGGAGTTGTTTTGCTCGTTGGTTGACCACATTCAATGAGAAATCCCACTCCTCTTGAGAGAGGGGTAGCTCAATCTGCTTGGGAAGTGTTAGTTTCACCTCCTCTCGGACAAAGCCTTCCAAACGAGTTTTGTGAAGGCGCTCGATGAGTTGTCTTCGGAGTTCGTTGATCGTGGCAACAGGCGCAAAGAGGGGGGCTTCCCACTGAAAGGAGATTTGCTTGAGGCGATAGGGGGTGGCATTCAACTTTGCTAGTTGATTTTCCCATGTTTGGCTGAGGAGCTGGGGATTTTTGGCATACTGTTTTTGAAGTTCCATGCCAACAGTGGCAGAGATGCCCTGTTCATCACAAGCCTGCACCTCTACACCACTTGCTGTCTCTCTCACGTTTATAGTGATGGGGATAAATCTTCGTGGGGGATGGGTGCGGAGAAACTTTTCAAACTGCTCATGGTGGTTACGGTAGATGGCATACCCCTTCCTGAGAAAAGCACCAACATCGGGGAAAACCTTCCCATCATTTACCGAGTTGATTCGTGTCCCCTGAAGTTGCTTCCGTTCATCAAAGTAGCAAATCCCATCCCCAGGACCAAGATCATGCTCCCTATCAAGAACAAAAAAATGCTTATTGGCGAATACAATTTCCCCGATGTATTCTCCAATCGATTTCTGTGTGTAGAGGGAGAGAACACTTGTTGTGGCGTTTTTCTTTCCTTTCAACCAGTAGGAGGTAAAACCACGATTGAACGAACGGCTTATGTTGGGAACAAAGGTATGCTCTATCTCTCCGAGGGATGCTTTCTTCCACCCTCGTTTGGAGAGGATAGCATCAAGGCTCTGACGATAGGCACTGACTACATTGGTTACATAGGCAACATCCTTGAGTCTACCTTCGATCTTGAATGAGGTAACACCTGCGTTGATAAGTTCTTCCAGATGGTCTATCTGAGCCATGTCCTTTGGAGAAAGCCAATAGCGAGGGTGTCCCAAAGGGTTTTGGTTCCTGTCCAGCATCTGGTAGGAGAGACGGCAGGGTTGGGCACACTCCCCTCGATTGCCGCTTCTTCCGCCTAAGGCATAGCTTAGGTAACACTGCCCACTATAACTTATACAGATGGCCCCGTGGACAAAAGCCTCCAGATCAATGGTAGTAGCCTCACGGATGGCTCGTATTTCTTCAAGCGAAAGTGCTCGTTCCAGAATCAAGCGCTTAAAACCAAGCTCCTGGAGAAATCGAGCTTTCTCTGGTGTAGTAATGGTCATTTGTGTACTGGCAAATAGAGGAAGAGGGGGCAAATCAAGGGTAAGTATCCCATAATCCTGAACGATCAGGGCATCCACGCCCCTTTCATAGGCATCCCACAATATACGCTGGATCGCATCAAACTCGTTGTCGTAGATGAGGGTGTTCACAGCCAGATAAACCCTTGCCCCAAAGGTGTGGGCAAACTCTCTTATACGAGCAATATCGTCAAGAGAATTGTGCGCCGCTGCACGAGCACTGTGGGAAGGTCCCCCAACATACACAGCATCAGCACCCGATTGAATGGCTGCAATCGCTGTTTCTACATCACGAGCAGGAGCCAGAAGTTCAATTGTTTTCATAGCCCTCTCCCAAGAACACGGTAGGGGAACCATAGAAGAAAGTAGAGGATGGGGCGTCGAACGGCAAGTCGTTTATGAAGATATAGAATAATTTGATTCCTGTTTTTCAGCAGTGCAACCACGAGGCGTTTCTTTTCCTGAACGAAACTGCAGAGGATATCCTGTTTTTCCGAGTGGAGGAGATTTTCAGGGAGGGGAGTGCACATCCTTTCCTTGAGGTTGGCTGTGTGATGAACTTTGAGAATTTTGTATACATCCTCAACCATTTCACGGGTTTTGTCCGCCCCGAGAATAAAACTCTCAAAAAAACCAATATCACTTCCGTCCATAAGATAGGCAGTGATAATGGCATCCTCTAGTATATCCTTGAGAGGCTTTACAAAGAGAGTGCGCACTGTTTTCGGAAGCCAGAAAAAAAGAAGCGCGAGTATGTCATACAAGACTGCCCAGAACCACCACGACCATCGCATCTGAAAGGCATTATCGTCCATGAATGCCTCCCTTCATTGTGATCCACATGGTGTCTCGTCGGAAAAACCACCGTAGTTTTTTTTGCGTGGTTTGAAGCCACACCCATCTCAAGAATGCTTCCTTTCTTATCCCCCGTTTTCGACCATAACCGGGTACAACGAGGCCTTTCTCTCCTCGTCCTTGGAGCCAATCAATCCACCAGTTGAGGGGTATTCCCCACGTAAGAGATTTTTTTTTCTTTCCTGTGAAGTATGCCCTCACATATTCTTGGGAAAGCCCTGAGCCGAGCCATGCCACCATCCGATGCCAGAGTCTCTCCTCGTAGAGCTTTCTCACGACAAATTGCCACTTTCCCCTGAGAAGAGCCATAAATAGCATTCTTTGAGAGAGCTTTCGCTGATGGTAGTGCTTGAAAAAAAGCCGTGGTTCAACAATGAGATGGGCAACGCCTCCTTTTCCATCACGGCTCGCCCTTCCAATCTGTTGAAGATAGTCTTCAAGGGAAAAGGGTGGCTGAAGATGAATAATCGTTCGCACATCAGACTTGTCTATTCCCATACCAAAGGCTGAGGTGGCTACCACCCAGCGGATACTTCCGTCCAAAAAACCAACGAGCGCACGATCCCGGTCTTCGCGTGGTATGCCAGCATGGTAAATTTCGGCTGAATATCCTGCCTCTTTCAGAACGAAGCCCACATACTCACAGGCATACCGTGAATGGGTATAGATGATCCCCCCATCTTTGGTATTTACCAGTGAGAGAAGAAAACGCAGAGGCTTTTCCCTCCAATGGAGATGGATGTGGATATCCTCTCGTAGGGGGGATTCTATGATCCGCACGGGGTTACGAAGACCAAGCAACCTCACCACATCATTTTCTACAGGGGGGGTAACAGTGGCACTGAGTGCCATTCTTCTCGCTGAAGGAAATCTCTTGAGGAAATGGACTACTTTTCGATAGGAGGGACGAAATGTGTTCCCCCAGAGAGAGACACAGTGAGCCTCGTCTATGACAATAGCCTGAATTTCTACTCCTTCCACTGCTTGGAGGAAACGCTTCGATGTGAGTCGTTCAGGTGTCACATAGAGAAAGAAAAGTGTATTGAGTTGACTGAGAACGCCTTCATTCTCTTCAGCTGATCGAAGGGCACTCATAGAGTTGGCAGGAATACCGAGACGTTGCAAGGATGCCACCTGATCCTGCATCAAAGCGACAAGGGGGCTCACCACTATGGTCAAACCCTTGTTGCCCAGCGGTGGAAGTTGGTAACAGAGCGACTTTCCTCTTCCAGTAGGGACGACAACAAGCATATCTTTTCCCTTGTCCCATGCTTCACAAGCCTTTTGCTGATGGGGATACAGCACATGGATGCCTTTTCGCTCAAGAAAATCTTCCCTACTCCAAATAGAAGTCTCCTTTTTTACATTGTGAGAAGATGACGAAATGTTGGTTCCAAAAGCTCATGGAACCGATGGTCAAAGTGAGGTTTGTCCGCCTTGCATCGGATGAAACACTCACGAAAACTCTTTTGTCCCACTGTAAGTTCGCCACTCACCATGAGTGTGAAATAATTCACCACAGAGAGAAAACGCGAAAGCTCGGAGAGTTCTGCCCCTGTCTTCCCTGCGGGTTGTCCTGTGCCATCAATACGTTCCTCATGGTTGGCAATTGCTTCGATAACATCATCTTCAATCTGATGACGAGAACGCTCTGAGAGCACGAGTTGAGCAGAGTCATGGGCATGGTCTACCATGAGGCGACCTTGTTCGGGCAAAAGAGCAGCTCGTTTTGTTTCGACAATCTGCTGATTGTACTTTAATAGCCCAACATCCATGAGAATAGCTCCCTGAATAATCTTATGAATGTATTGGGCATTAATCATTCCTTGAAGGGCAGATATGGCATAACTATGATACACAGCTAAGGCTACACTACTCGCGAGAACAGAACGATCAAAAAGTCTTTTTGAAAAGTTTTTCATCTGGGAGAGCTTCCAAACGAGGTAGTCATCTTCCATTAAAACAGCCTTGAGATACTTGTTGATAAACTCCTTCTTTTGATGAGAAAGACCAGAGAGAACAGGGTGAGTCCCCGCGAGAGAAACGATATAGGCAGCCCATTGAATGCGTTTAGCTTCGTCGATATAGTGCACAAAAGCAGGGTGAACCTGAATTTTTTTGTTCTTCAGTTCAGGGCAACGATCCTGTACCCTATAAATGTCCTTCTCTGTGAGTACCTTTTCTGTTCCCACAAGAGCATTGAGACGGCTGTCATAAATCGGTTCCACCAACAGATAACTCTTTCCCTCTCGGATCGCTTTTAACAGCTCATCAAGAGTAAGAAACTCTGTAGACATACCTTCCTCCGCACCATGCCCCCCTCTTTTATTCTTCTTTTTCTTCTACCATGTAATTGGGTGCTTCCTTCGTTATGACCACATCGTGTGGATGAGACTCACGAAGGGACGCTGAGGAGATCCGCACAAACTGTGTTTTCTCCTTGAACTCAGCGATGGTTGCACACCCACAGTATCCCATGGCCGAACGGAGACCCCCGATCAGCTGATACACCACATCCTTAACATCTCCTTTGTAGGGAACCCGTCCTTCAATACCTTCGGGAACAAGTTTTTCAGGTTCATACTCATCCTGAAAATACCTTGATTTTGATCCCTCTACCATGGCTCCCAATGAACCCATGCCTCGGTACGACTTGTATCGACGACCTTTGTAGATAACGAACTCTCCAGGGCTTTCTGTTGTTCCTGCGAGGAGATTCCCAAGCATGACCACATCTGCCCCAGCAGCAATAGCTTTGGCAATATCTCCTGAAAACTTAATACCTCCATCAGCAATCACGGGAATGCCTGCTTTCTTTGTGACCTTTACCACATCGAGAATAGCGCTGATCTGGGGAACTCCCACACCAGCCACCACACGCGTGGTACAAATGGAGCCAGGCCCTATGCCTACCTTGACAGCATCAACACCAGCATCAATGAGAGCACGAGCGGCATCTCCTATGGCAATATTTCCTGCGATAATGGGCTGACTAGAGTAGTGGGAACGAACCATCTTTACCATATCCAGTACCTTACGAGAATGGCCATGGGCAGTATCCACCACAATGACATCAACCCCAGCTTCAATAAGCTTGGCTACCCGCTCAAGCTCTGCCTCACCCGTACCAACAGCCGCAGCGACACGAAGCCTTCCTCCATCGTCTTTGGTGGCATGGGTATGCTCAATGATGCGGGTAATATCCTTGAGCGTAATCAGTCCAACAAGGGTGTTTGCTTTGTTTACGAGGGGAAGTTTTTCCACTCTGTTTTTCCTCATGATTTCACCCGCTTTTTTGAGATCTACCTGTTGGGGGTTCTCTACCTCGTAAACGACAAGCTTTTCTCTCGGTGTCATAATTTCACGCACAGAAAGGTGCTTTGTCTTTTCATCGTAAAACTCGAGATCCCTTTTGGTAATAATGCCCTTGAGTTGTTTTTGCGTGTTCACAACGGGAATACCAGAGATCTTTTCCTCTCGCATGAGACTGCGCACCTTTTCTACTGTTTGGTTTTCATCGATAACAATCGGAGATTCGATGATAATATTCTCAAACCGCTTGACCTTTCGGACCTCTTCTGCTTGACGAACGGGGGTGAGATTGCGATGGATAACGCCGATCCCTCCCAGTTGGGCAATGGCAATAGCCATTGTTGCGTCGGTTACCGTATCCATAGCAGCGGACATGAGAGGTATATGGAGATTGATTGTCTTGGTTAGGGTCGTCATAGTAGAAACCTGCGCTGGTACCACCTCGGAATAATTCGGCACAATCAAAACGTCATCAAAAGTAAGGCCTATTCCATCAAAATAGAACTTGTCTTGCATGATTGTCTCCTTTACAAGCCCAACACTTCTTCAATAGTATAAAGCTTTGGAGGTTTGTTTGCAAGAAATTTGGCAGCACGAACTGCTCCACGAGCAAAGGTTTCACGAGAAGAAGCCCGATGAGTGATCTCGATTCGTTCTCCACTTCCACAGAAGCTTACCGTGTGATCTCCGACAATATCCCCACCACGGATGGCGTGGACGCCAATCTGGTGTTGGGGGCGCTCGCCTGTGATGCCCTGTCTTCCATATACTACATCCGTTGTTTGGTACACTTCTTTGAGAATCTCAAGGAGTTTTACTGCTGTGCCACTTGGTGCATCCTTCTTGAGTCGATGATGAGCCTCGATAATCTCCACATCAAACCCGTTTAAAAGCACCTCGGCGGCAAGACGAACCAGCTTTGCCATGAGATTGACGCCAACGCTGAAATTGGGAGCCCAGAGAACGGGGATGTGATGGCTTGCCTCTTTGAGTTTTTCAAAATGCTTTTGTTCCAACCCTGTGGTTCCGACTACATAGGCTTTGCCATGGGAAAGAGCAAGTGCAACATGTTCTTCCAGAGCAGATGGTGATGTGAAGTCTATCATGACATCCGTTTCTTGGGCAAATGTCTTCCCATCCGAAGTGATAAGGATATTTTGAGCGGAAACGCCGGCAACGAGCCCTGCGTCCTGCCCAAGAAAAGGCGATGTGGGTGATTCTAGTGCCCCTGAGAGTTGGCATTCAGCATCTTGACTGATAACCTGAATGAGTGTACGTCCCATTCTGCCTGCTGCACCCAGAATAGCTATTCGTATCATAAACCCTCTTTTTTGTTTTCTCATATTATAGGCAAGAAAACAAAATAAATCAAGCGAAAAAGTATTCTGCCACCAAAAATGTTGTACCAACTGCCCTGCCAGCAAAAAGAAGCCGAGGACTTTTTTCTCTCAAGAGGGGGTGAAGGTTCAAAAAATATCGTGTTTTGAGGAGTATGATGCTGCCAAAAATGACTCTTCCCTTTTTTGGCTGGTTGTTTTTTTACCACACAACGGCAGACAGGTAGCCAACGACCAGATCGTTTTGCTGTGATACCATGCCAGAGTGTCTGTAGGTGAGGTCTTTGACTTCTGTTCTCTTGAGTTCCTTGGCAAGTTCTATGAGGATGAGAAGGGGGAAGAAGCCACATGCCTCAATAATTCCGCTTGTGTGGTCTCGTATGAGGGCTTCGGTATCCAGGGAACGGAAGTGCTTGATGAGACGTTTGTCCATTTCCTCTGCTTCAGTAGCGGGGTGGTAGTGGGAGAGGTCTGTGGAAATGATATAGAGAGTGCGCTCATTTCGTTGCCGATAGAGATTGGCTAGGACTGAGGCAATTTCCTTGATGCTTTGGCGAGAGAGATGCCCTACCAGAATGGGAACGATACGAAATTCTCCGTCAATTACCTCTTGGAGAAAAGGAAGCTGGGTTTCCAGACAGTGCTCTTTTTCGTGGGCTGCTGAGAGGAAGGAGAAGAGATGGGGATTTGCCTCGATGAGAGCACTGTTATAATTCTGGTCGACATCGACGGTTCCCATTGGAGTTTGAAAGGCAACAGCCGTTGAAAGGGCACAGCCTTCAAAATGGACATAGTGGCTTGGGCCTAAAAGCACAATGTCATCCCAGTTTGTGTGTTCCACGAGTTTGTAGCCATAGGCGGCAACCTGTCCCGAGTAGATGTACCCGGCATGGGGGGAGACAATGGCAAGGGGAAGGGTCATCTTCTGAACGATGTTTTGGATGAGGCGTTCATCAACATCGGCAAGGAAAGAGTTAATGATGGCTTTGAGGTTGAGTTTGTCTCCAGGATAAAAGATATTGGCAACGGCGCTGCGACGAATCTCTTTCATAACAACCTCCTTATGCAAGGGTTTGGTCCACAGTGCAGAGAACCTCGGTGAGGTGGTATATATCTTCATCGGTATGCCAAAGGGAGAAACTCAAGCGCAGTGTGCCGTTGGGGAAGGTGCCGAGTTTCTTGTGAACAAGGGGGGCACAGTGAAGCCCTGCACGAGAGGCAATATCATACTCGCTGTCCAGAATTGTGGCAAGGTCAACGGGATCAATGAGAGGATGGGTGAGGCTAACAACGCCGAGATTGTTGGGTGAACCGAAGATGGTGTATCGTGTGGCCTCCATCTCCTTGAGGAAGAGAGTAACGAGTTGCTTGTCGTGTTCGAGAGGGGATTTCTGATGAGAGAGCCATCGGATTCCAGCAAGGAGTCCAGCAATGCCGGGGAGATTAGGGGTGCCTGCTTCGAGGAGGTAGGGCATCTCTCGTGGTTGGAAGACATCTTCTGAGCGGTAGCCGGTTCCTCCTACCCTCCATGGTTTGAGATCGAGTGCTTCTCCTACGATGAGAAAACCTATCCCCATGGGGCCATAGAGGTGTTTGTGCCCTGTTCCTCCGATGAGGTCAAAGAGACGGCCATCAAGGGAGAGAATTCCAGCGGTTTGAGAAACATCCACAAGGATAAGGGCATTTGAGCGTTGGCGGATGACTTTGGCAATTTCTTCTACGGGGAGGATCATTCCCGTAACATTGGAGGCATGGTTGAGACAAACCAGCCTGACTCGGTCATCGAGATGGGGGAGAAAATCCTGAGGAGTGTAGTTGTCACCAGAGGGACAAACAATCTGAACATCGATTATGCCCTGTTTTTCCAGTTCGAAGAGAACCCTGAGAACGGCATTGTGTTCATAAACGGTGGTGAGAACCTTGTCCTTGGGTTTTACAACACCGTTGATTGCCATATTGATGGCATCGGTAGCGTTGAGGGTGAAGATGACATGATGAGGGTTTGGAGTGTGGTAGAGTCGAGCTAGTTCTTGACGGCATTCCTCAACAATTCTTTCGGCCTCTCTTGCCAGTCGATGACTCCCCCTCCCAGGATTGGCAGAAAATTCCTCCAGGCATGTTGCTACGGCTTTTCTTACCTCAACGGGCTTGGGAAAGGTGGTGGCAGCATTGTCAAAGTAGGTGTTCATAGTTTCTCTCCTTGAGAGTACAATACAGACAAAGGGGTGTTTTTGTCAACTTTTTGGATGGGAAGTATACGAGGGTATTCTTCCCTCCAGATTGTAATCGTGGAGGGAGGGGGTGAGGTTTTCCAGCAGAGAGTGATGGTGAAGGGGGCTGTTTCAAAAAGAACAAACGAGAAGAGTTTCCAGCAAGGGAGGGGAGAGGCAAGCGTTCCTTTGTCGTCGATAACCGAAAAAAGAGAGAGCTTTTGTCGGATTCCTATGCCTTCTCCCTTGAGGAGGGCTTCTTTGGCTGTCCAGAGTGTGTAGAAAGCTTCGGTTTGGTTGGGTTGACTCTGAAACCATGCTTGTTCTTGGGGGTGAAAGTAGCGGCGCACGAGTTTGTTAAAATCTCGATACTGATGGGCTTCGATATCAATGCCAACCTCATCGCTATCAATGAGGAGAACGACAAGATTTCTCCTATGGGAGAGGTTAAAATGAAGCGATGGGTGAGAGGCTAAGAAGGGTTTGCCGTGGTGTGTGGTGTCCCATTGAATGAGAACGGGGTCAAGAGAGAGGATGCGAGCAAGTTGTTGATTCGCCCATTTGTGGGCGAGAAGGGAGATTTCACGGTGGTGGGTTTGTGAAGGGAGAAGGAGAAGATGCAACTCCATAGGCTTTTACCGCAATGCTTGATAGAGTGTTTGCCACTGCTGGGGCGAGAGTTCTTCGGGACGGGCTGAAGGGCTTAGTCCTTGTTGTTCAAAGAGAGAGAGCAGAGTTTCTTTGTCAAAGTGGTCTTTGAGGTTGTTGAGAATGGTTTTTCGTTTGGAACCAAAGGCGAGGAGAAGAAAACGACGGAAGTCTCTCTGTGCCTCTTCATACCCATTCGAGAGTCCAAAAACATTCTCTTTTTTGTGGAGGGAAATCACTACTGAGTCGACAGAAGGAGAGGGGAAGAAGGCGTTTCGGGATACGGAAAAGAGTTTCTCCACGGTGAGAAATGTTTGGGTGAGAATGGCAAAAACCCCATAGGTGTCTTTTTTTGGGGGGCTTGTCATGCGTTCGTAGAACTCCTGTTGAACCATAACCAATCCCTCGGAGAACTGGGGAAGTTCAAGGAAGCGCCGAATAGCTTCTCCAGAGATACTGTAGGGGAGATTGGAGAGAAAGAAAAGGTGCTTTTCAGGAAGGGAGGAAAAGTCAAAGGTAAGGAAGTCTCCTTCTATCCAGTGGATATGGGGGTCATGAACGAGTTCTCTCACCAGTGAGAGGATGCCGTGGTCGATGTCGACGGCATAGACTTTGTGGGGGGGGAGAAGAATGGTGAGGGATCCTAATCCGCACCCTACCTCAAAAACAACGGCATCGGGGGGAATGTGTGCTACAATCTTGGAGGCAATGTTTCTGTCAATGAGGTAATTCTGCCCTCGTGAACGGGAAAGCCAGAGGTCACTTTTTTGGAGGGTCTTTTGAATTTCTGAGGCTTTGTAGGGGTTCCATGTCATTCCTTTTCAATTCCCAGCCGTTTCTCAATTTCGTGTACACGTTTCACAAGATCGGGGAGACGAAGCTGTGCTGCCAGAATGCGTTTTTGTTCCATGAAGTCTCGGGCGGGTGTGCCAAAGAGGATTTTCCCCGAGGGGACTTCTTTGTCTTCTACACCACTTTGAGCCATCACCACAACTTTGTCTCCTATGGTGACATGGTCGGCGATACCTACCTGTCCTGCCAGAATACAGCCTTCTCCGAGAACAGAGCTTCCTGCTATGCCTACCTGGGCAACAATGATAGAATGGGCACCAATATGGACATTGTGAGCTATTTGAACGAGGTTGTCGATTTTGACATCGTCTTCGATAACGGTTTCTCCAAGGGCAGCCCTATCAATGGTAACACAGGCACCGATTTCAACATAGTTTCCGATGCGGATGCGCCCTATTTGGGGGATTTTGGCATTTTTCCCATCATGGGGAACATAGCCAAAACCATCTCCACCAACCACAGTGTTGTGATGAATAATTACCCTGTCGCCGATAATGGTGAGATCGTCGATTTTGACACCCGATTTGATGATACAGGATGATCCAATACGGCTTCCTTTGCCGATGAAAACATGGGGATAGATGATGGTGTCGTCCCCGATTTCTACATCTTCCATAATACAGGCAAAGGGGAGAATGGTGACATTTTTGCCGATCTTTGCTGAGGGATGAATGTATGCCTGTGGGGAGATGGTCTTTTCGTAGGGCTTGTAGGGGGAGAAGAGCTCTACTACTCGAGAGAAGTGATACTTGGGATTGGAAGAAACGATGTGCGGCTTACTGGAACTCAGGCCTTCGGGTATGATGATTGCTGAGAAGGGGGCATTTTCAGCCTGGGCGAGGAAGCGCTTGTTTTCGATGAAGCCAAGGGTGTCGGGGCGAGGATCATCAATACCCGAGACACCAAGGATTTCGGTATCGTTTCCCTGATAGGGAAGTCCGAGGTAACTCGCTATGGCAGAGAATTTCATAGAGGCTCCTTTTGTGTTCTATTGTCATTGGAAGCAAGCTCGAGCATTTCACGTGCCCATATGCGTGCTTTTTCGAGCTGTTCGGTTTGTCTTTTGCTCCAAAGTGGATCAATAAAGCCCGCAAAACCCAGAATCGAAGACGAGACAAGTTGCTTTCGAAAGCGTTTTTCAATGGCACCTGGGGCTCCGGCATGGCAGAAGAAGCAAGCAACCTTTTTCCCTGTGAGAGGGTAGTGCTGAAAGAAGGTGTTGAAAGGGGGAGCCCATTGTCCAGCCCATACGGGTGTCCCCAGAAAAATAAGGTCGTATTCTGATGGGGAGTGCTGAAGAGGCTGAAGCTCAGGGGTATCTTTCATAACAGCGGCTCTGCCATTCCATACATACTTCATCAGCCCTTTGTGGTGGGGAGAAGGTTTGAGGGGCTTCAGCTCTTCACTATCAGCGTGGAGCGTTTCAGCGATGGTTTGGGCTATGAGGGCTGTATTGCCATCGTAAGAATAGAAAACAACAAGGACTTTCATATTTTCCCCTTTTGATATACCTATCATAGGGCAAAACATTTTTTTTTGCAACTCTTTGATAGTGTCCTACCAAAAAAGGTGACGGCAAGGCTCGCCAAAAAACCAAAAGCGTGAAACAGGGAAATAGCAATGCTCCCAGAGGTGAAAGAAATGAGGAGCAAAGGTTAGTATTGCTGTTTACTTGGCTTAGTTTATCGCATTCAAAGTTGCGATGAAATTTGCAACTCTTTGAGATGGCCTCTTTCAGAGAAAGATAAAAAACCTTGCGTATTTCTTGCCTTTTGTGTATAATGTTATACTCAAAAAAGTAAACAGCGAAGGAGTGGGGCGGTGAAACGGATACTGGGTTTTTTTCATCTCGTTGCGGCTAATGTATTGTCGTATGTTATGAGTCTTTCGTTGACTGTGATTTTGACATTGATTGCTTTTCTTCTTGCTTTATTGAGGCAGGGAAAGATTATTCTTTGGATGGCACGGCTGTGGTCGTATCTTTTGTTTGTTTTTGCTCTCCGTCCTGTGCGCGTTGTTGGGAAGGAGCATGTGGACTTTTCAAAGCCGTATCTCATTCTCATAAATCATAGCAGTATGTTTGATATACCTCTTCTCTACCGTGTTTTTCCGGGTAAGATTCAATGGATATCCAAGGAGTCGATTTTTTCTATCCCCCTTTGGGGGCCTGTGATGAGGGAACTGGGTAGCATAGCCATTGAGCGAGAAAAAATCAAGTCTGCCATGTCTTCGCTTCAGAAGGCCACGCATGGAGATTCTCGTGCTTCTATCGCTATGTTTCCAGAGGGAACGCGAACCTCGGATGGCAAGATTCACGGCTTCAAACGGGGTTTTGTGTATGTCTTTCGTAATACTCACTATGATATTCTTCCGATAACCTTTAATGGGCTCTTTCGTTTCTGTCCTAAATCTCGGTTTGCGGTGGATCCACGTTGTCCGATTGAGGTGATTTTTCACCCCCCTCTTAAGCGAGAGGATTTGTTTCCTTTAAGCGATGAGGAGATTCTCAAGCGTGTTCGTGAAGAGATTGAAAAGGATTATAAGGAAGATACATGCTCCCATTAAAGGAATTTTTTTCTACCTTTGCTCTTGTGACTCATGAGTTTCGTATTATCAATGAACATTTTGAGATGCATGCACGTTCGACTCTTGAGGATTATGAGAGTGTTTTTTTTCGGTGGAGGCAGGATATTCAGCGTCGTTTTCGGGAGGTGTCGATTACTCATCGGTGGGCTACTCGTCACCCCCTCTTGATTGATAATATTCTTTTCTTTATTGTCCGGTATGGTATTACCTATAATTGTGAGGTAAAATATCTTTTTACACCACAATTTCGTCGAGAGTTTTCTATGAATCTTCAGAATGCGCTTGATACCCTTGAGGAGACGATTTTTCGTTTTCAGCTGTTTGTTTTGACCTACAAGGTACAGTATGAAACGGTGGAGAAGGATACATGGGAAAAAGAGTTTCTTGAATGGAAAAAGACCCTCTACAAAACAGCAGATGTCTATGCTGTGGATTTCATCTGGGTGAATGAGGGAGAAGAAGCGGGCAAGAGTGTGGAATTGACGCTCTCCCAGAAGGACAACTTTGTGATCTTGGTGCGGTATGATCTCGATAATCCACCCCCACTTATTAAAGAAATACAAGTTGAACAGGATATTTTATAGCAAGGAGTAAACCTATGCGTATTTTGAGTGGTATTCAGCCAACAGGGTATCTTCACTATGGAAACTATTTTGGTGCTGTGCGAAACTGGGTAAAACTCCAGAATGACCCCACAAACGAGACTTTTTATTTCATTGCCGATCTTCATGCCCTTACCTCCAATCAAGCAGGGTACAAGATCGAGGTGCAAACCTATATTGAAAATCTCGTGATAGATCTTTTGGCTTCGGGGATTGATCCAAAGCGTTCCGTTCTGTTTTTGCAGTCGGATGTTCCAGAGCATAGTGAGCTCTATGTGATTCTTTCAATGCTTTCTCCTGTCTCCTGGTTGGAGCGGAATCCCACCTACAAAGAAAAGATGGAAGAAATCAAGGGCAAGGATCTGGATAATCTTGGCTTTTTGGGCTATCCTGTCCTTCAGACGGCGGATATTGCCCTCTATGAGGCAACCCATGTTCCTGTAGGAAAGGATCAGATTCCTCACCTTGAGATTAGCCGTGAGATTATCCGTCGTTTTAATGCCACGTATGAAACATCTGTGTTGGTGGAACCTCAACCACTTTTGTCTGAAGTTCCCAAGCTCAATGGTTTAGATGGAAGGAAGATGTCCAAATCTTACAACAATGCTATTTACCTCAAGGATAGCCCCGATGAGATTCGCAAGAAGATCATGTCTATGGTGACAGATGTAGAGCGTCCGCGAAAAAGCGATCCTGGGCATCCTGATACCTGTTTGTTGTTTCCCTACTATGGCGTTTTTTGTAACGATCCTGAAAAGATTGCCTCTGTTCGTAAGGCATGTATGGCGGCAGAACTTGGTTGTGTTGATGACAAGAAGCAGATGGCACAGCTTATCATTGACTTTTTCGCGGACTTTCATGAGAGGCGGGAAAAGCTCCTTGCGGAGAAGGATATTGTTCATGATGTGTTGGCTGAGGGAGCCAAGAAGGCTCGTGAGGTGGCTCGTGCTACCATGGAAAAGGTGCGTTCTGCTATGGGCATGGCAACTTCTCGTCGGTATGGTTAGGAGGCATAGGTGATTGGAATTATCCATAGGGGATACACACTTCATATTGCCAATTTTGAAGGCCCACTTGATCTTTTGCTCGAACTTATTCAGGAGAATAAACTTCAGATAACAGAGCTTTCGCTTTCTGCGATTACGGATCAGTATCTGAGTTATCTGAGGACGATGCAGCTTTTTAATATTGATATTGCATCTGAGTTTTTCGTGGTGGCGGCGACACTGGTGTATCTCAAGACAAAGCACCTCCTTCCAAAAATGGCGACGGAGGGAGATGAAGAGCCTCTCACAGAAACAGAGCTTCTGGCACGGTTGAAGGAGTACAAGAAGTTTCGTTATCTTGCTCGTCTGCTCCAAAAGATTGCTGATGAGGGGGATGTGTACTATACCCGTGGGCCTGTTTCTGATCCCATTGAAGGGAAATCGCATCGTATTCGTATTCAGCAAACACTCTATGTCGGGGATCTTCTTCAGAGTCTCTATCGCTACAAGGGGGCTTTCATTCGTAAGCCTATTCCGATTAAGCGAAGAGAGGTGCGTGTTGAAGAAAAAATGGAAAAAATTATGGAGAAGGTTTATCATCAGAAGATGGTTCGATTTAGTGAGATTGCCTGTGAGGATCAGACAAAGGTGGACAAGGTGGCAAGCTTTTTGGGAGGATTGGAGCTTTCCTTTCGTCAGCAGGTGCTTTTGAAGCAGGCGAAGGTGTTTACTGATATCTATATTCACTTACGAGAAAAGCAAGGAGTCTCTGTATGACAAGAACGCTTTTTTTGAATAAGACCTATTCTCGACAGGAACTCTACGGTCTTGTTGAAGCCATTCTTTTTGTAAATGGCAAGGCGTATGATCGTAATGAACTCGCCAGAGCCTTGGATTGTGGGCTTGAAGATCTGGATAGACTCATCGAGGAGATGAATGCAAACTTCAGAGAGGCCAAACGAGGAGTTGTGATTATCCCCGTTGCTAATGGCTACCAGCTTGTTACCAATCCCATCTATGCTCAGGAAATGAATGAACTCTTTGGGAAGAGAAACGAGAACAAACTTCCACAAGCGGCTCTAGAGACGCTTGCTATTATTGCCTATAAACAGCCCGTTTCCAAGGAGGAGATAGACAGGATTCGTGGGGTATCTTCTTCACGGAGTTTGAATATACTCCTTTCACTTAAACTGATTACCATAGCAGGTTCGAGCGATGATGTGCTTGTCTCGCCCCTGTATATAACGACGGAGAGGTTTCTTGAGTTTTTTCGTATCAATAGTCTCGAGGATCTTCCTTCTCTTTCTCAGTTGGATTGGCAAGAGGTGGAGAATCTTGTTGAGAGCGATGAAGCAGTTGAAGAGGAAGAAACAGAAGTTTCTGAAGATAGTGCCTTGTTTTGAAAAGGAGGTTACGTATGACAGAGAAGGATTTGGACACCCTTCGGCAGGAGATCAATACGATTGATGAAAAGATCGTTCAGCTTCTGGATGAGAGGGCAGAACTGGTGAAAAAGATAGGGGAGTACAAAAAAAACAAGAATATCCCCGTGTATCATCCGGAGCGCGAGCAAGAAGTCCGAGATCGGGTTCTTGCTGTTTCTCGTGGAATTTTCCCACAGAAGGCTCTTATTCAAATTTTTACGGAGATTATGTCTGCGGCTCGTTCTCTTGAGGAGACGCTTCGGATTGCCTATCTTGGGCCAGAGGGCACTCATACTGAACAGGCAGTGATACGGCATTTTGGGAGTTCGGTGGAGCTTCAGGCCTTTCATACCATTCCGGATGTATTTCGTGAGGTGGAGAATGGTAAAACGCATTTTGGTGTTGTGCCCATAGAAAACTCTCTTGAAGGAACGGTGAATATTACTCTCGATGAATTTGTTGATTCACCCCTTCAGATTGTTGGCGAGACGTACCTTTCTATTCACCATTGTTTGATGGCCAATGTGGAAAAGATTACAGAGATCAAGCGTGTCTACTCTCATCCACAAGCCTTTGCTCAGTGTCGGCTTTGGCTTGAAACCAATCTTCCCAATGTGGAACGGATAGAGACATCCAGTACGGCAAAAGCCGCCAGCATGGTGCCATGGGATAAGTTTTCAGCAGCTATTGCTGGTCCTCTTGCCGCAGAGAAGTATGGTCTTCGTATTCTTGAGGAGAATATCGAGGATAATCCCGAAAACTATACTCGTTTTTGGGTGATTGGACAGGCGGGATTACCGATTCAGAATCCCAACAAGACGACTATTTTGGTTTCGGTGAAGGATCGCCCCGGGGCACTCTTGAAGTTGCTTTCCCCATTTCAGGTGTATGATATCAATCTTTCGAAGATTGAATCGAGACCCTCGAAGCGGCGTCCTTGGGATTATCTCTTCTTTATTGACATCGATGCTGGGATAAACCACAAGGGGCTTCAAAAGGCACTGGAAAAGATCAAAGAAGATGCTGTTTTTGTGAAGGTGCTGGGATCGTATATGAAGGGGACCTTGTAGGTTTACCGTTGCTGAAAGTGTGTCTTAAAAACGCTTGGGGAAAGGATAAACTCTTGCATTTTTTTTGTAAAAAAGGCTATAATAGCATAAAGATGAGAAATATGTTTCCCACAAGGAGAGAAAATGGGGATTTTGGAGGAGAAAAAGAAAAAGCTTGGCATAGACCAGATGGACATTCGTGATCAGAAAGAGATCTTTGATGAGTTTGTCCGTGCTGGTGGGAAGGTTGTCAACCTTGAGGAAGACCCCTCTGTTCAGCTTTCACGAAAACTCTCTGAGTTTGTGGAGGCGAGGGAGGCACGACTTAAGGAAGAGCAACAAAAGGCTGCTCGTCGAGTGTCTTCAACGTCTTTGGCTCAGGCGAGTTCTGCACCCAAAACAAAGCAGCAGCCTACACCTTCTCGGTGGGAACTCTTCTGGAATCGGTTTGCTGCCAAGTGGATATGTATTCTCTATGGGATTTTCAACTTCTGGGGAACGCGTTTTTCTCATCCTTTCCTCTCCCTCTTGGGTGAGATTGAAAAGCTTGCTACGGCAAACCATCAGATCTTCACTTCCTTGTTGTATCAGGACAAAAACTTTTCTTATGATTTGCGTCAGAGACTGCATGAACTAGGGCTTTCACACTACTATGAGTTAATTTATCGGCTTGATATGACCTACGATGTGGATTTTTTTCGGCTGGTGAGGCAGCTGCTCATGAATCCACCACATCCCCTTCTTATTGCGAGAAATAGTATTGTGAAGATGTTTAAAAACCTTCTGGTGTTGGATAAGTATAAGGCAAGTCTCAACCTTGTGGTAGAAAAGGTGCTTGCAGAGGAACAGAAGATGCGTTCTCTTGATGCTACTGTCGTGAATAAAAATCTTGCTTTGGTGAATCAGAATGTGTATCGTCTCTTTTATCATATTTTTCCTCGGCTTCTTTATTTGGTGGATTATTATTACAAGGATTTTCTCTATCTTGGAAGGTTTCAGTCTTTTCGCGATTTTCTCAATTTTAACGAAACGGACGAGGTGGGGTATTATACACGGCGTTGGTTGGAAGAGGATGAGCAGGAAAGGAGAAGACGTGAGGATCTTGAGCGTCAGAAGGCTCTTGAGGAGCAGATGGCTCGAGAGATGTCAGAAGCCGAGGAGAATATGGATGGGCTTCAAGGGCTTCCCGAGCCTGTGCGGATGGGGATTCGTCTTATTCGCGAGGAGGCGTTGAGTTTTGGTGAGGTGATGGAGTATTATAAGAGTCTCAAGGATCCAAAGTCGCAGCTTCCCGTTACGGACAAAGTTCTTGTGGCGGGGGTTCTGTTAGAGTTTTTTGACAAGAGTTTTTCGTTTCTCTTTATCTCCAATCAGATTCAATTTAATATTTTCTTTGATGCAGGGACGCGAAGGGATTATCGCAGTGTGTTTAAAGATCTCTATTTTCAGCTTGATGATATCTACAAGTCAATAAATGAGTATGTGAAAACGTTTCTTGAATTACAAAAGCTGGATACATCACTGCCGGGGACTTCTAAAGAGCGCTATGCAAAACAGCAGCAGTATGAACTCGCTCGAAGTCAGCTTTCTCGACAGATACGCAATAAAATCCAAAATCTCTGTCATGATTTTGCTGCTCATCTCAAGATTGTGCTGGAGGACTATGAAAAGGATCGTAAGATTCTTCACAATGCGGATGATACTCTCTCTCTGGAGAATCGCATCTACGGAAGAAAGATTGTAAAGAAGGTTCCCGTTATTCAGATGTTTGCTCAGGCGTATTTTGTGGCTTCGGCAATAGAGTTCTTGATTGCCGAGGGGGAGGTTGGTGGGTATACCCTTGAGATCCGTACCCCCTTGTTTCTCACGAATCTTCACCCTGTTTCAGAAAGGGATGAAAATTTTTCGTAGAGGGAAGGCCTTTCTTCTATCTCTTTGTTTTTGAAAGGTTTAAGCACTTTTTTGTTTGGGAAAATTTCTTCTAACTTTTTGAAATATAAGGAAATGAAATTTTGGAGTCTTTCTTGACAGGGTGGCTTTGTTGTCGTATAGTATATGGACGTTAGTAATGGGAGGAGGGAAGTATGCAGGATGTGATTCTTCAGATGGTTGCGTCAAAAAAAGCATCAAAACAGATCGTTTTTGTGAAAAAGCGTGATGGTAGGGTTGTGGACTTTGATATTAAAAAGATTGCCAATGCTGTGAGAAAAGCCTTTGAAAGCACGCGCGAGGTTGGCGAGGATCAGCTTGAAGAGACTGTTTGGCAGGTGACAGGGTTTGTTATGGGTAAACTCAAGGGGGAGGTTGTTGAGATTGAGGTTATTCAGGACACCGTTGAGAATGTTCTGATGACCATGGGGTTTTATGCTACTGCCAAAGCTTATATTCTCTACCGTGCCAAGCGGGCAGAATTGAGAAACATTAACAAAACCTTGAATGAGAGTCTTACGATTATTGATGATTATGTCAACATTCGTGATTGGCGTATCAATGAAAATAGTAATATGACCTTTTCGCTTCAAGGGCTGAATGCTCATATTTCTTCGACGATTACAGCGAATTACTGGCTTTCGAAGATCTATACACCCGATATTGGAGAAGCTCATCGTACGGGGGCTATTCATATTCACGATCTGGGTGCACTGTCGGCCTATTGTGTGGGGTGGGATTTGGAGCAGCTTCTTATTAGTGGGTTTGGAGGTGTGCCAGGGAAGGTTGAGAGCCGCCCTGCTAGGCATTTTCGTGTGGCGCTTGGGCAGATTGTGAACTTTTTTTATACCCTGCAAGGGGAGGCTGCTGGGGCTCAGGCGTTTGCCAACTTTGATACTCTTTTGGCTCCGTTTATCTATTATGATGGCTTGTCCTATGAGGAAGTCAAGCAGGCAATGCAGGAGTTTGTTTTCAATCTCAATGTGCCCACTCGAGTTGGATTTCAGACGCCGTTTACGAATATTACCTGTGATCTTCGGGTGCCTTCTTATTTTAAGGATCAAAATGTGATCATTGGTGGTGAGATAAAGGATAAAACCTACGGAGAGTTTGAAGAAGAGATCTATATGATCAATCAGGCCTTTGCTGAGGTGATGCTGGAGGGGGATGGAAAGGGGCGACCATTTACATTCCCTATTCCGACATATAACATTACGAAGGATTTTGATTGGCAGAATCCGCGGTATAAGGCCATCTGGGAAATGACAGCAAAGTATGGGACACCGTATTTTAGTAATTTTGTGAATTCTGATATGCATGAGGATGATGCCCGTTCAATGTGTTGTAGGCTTAGGCTTGACAACCGTGAGGTGCGTAATCAATTTTCAAAAAAGGCTCAGACCCATTTTGGAAGTCAAGATGCCATTCATGAGGAGAACCATCTTCGCCGTGGGGGGCTCTTTGCCGCCAATCCGCTTACGGGTTCGATCGGTGTGGTAACAATCAATCTCCCGCGGATTGCCTATCTCTCGAAGAGTGAGGAGGAGTTCTTTGATCGGCTTTTGGAAATGATGAATATCGCAAAGAATTCTCTTGAAATGAAGCGCAAGGTTGTGGAGGACTTGACAGAGAGAAATCTTTATCCCTATACTAAGATCTATCTAGGGGATATCAAGAAGCGAAGTGGTGGGTACTGGACGAACCACTTTTCGACAATAGGGATTCTCGGGATGAATGAGGCTGTGATTAATCTCAAGCATGTGCCCTATCATACTGAGGAGGGGAGAAATTTTGCTATTCGGGTGCTTGATTTTATGCTTCAGTATTTGGAGACTTTCAAAGAGGAGACGGGGCATCTCTACAATCTTGAGGCTTCTCCAGCAGAAGGGGCTTCGTATCGACTGGCTAAGGCTGACAAGTCTCGTTATCCTGATATTATCACTTCGGGAACGGAGGAAGCCCCTTACTACACCAACTCTGTTCATCTCCCTGTGAACTATACGGATGATATTTTTGAACTCCTTGATCATCAGGATCCGCTGCAGGCTCGCTTTACAGGTGGTACGGTGATTCATGTGTTTCTGGGGGAGAAGATTACCGATCCCTTTATTGTGGCCAAGCTAGTTCAAAAGATTGCTCATAGCTATCATCTCCCCTATTATTCGATTACCCCGACTTTTTCTATCTGTCCTGTGCATGGGTACATTCCGGGTGAGCATTGGGTATGTCCCTATCCCCACACGGAGGCAGAGCTCAAACGATATGGAAAGTATAGAGAAGCGCTCTTGTCATAAAAGGAGGTATGGTATGGAAGACAAGATGAAGGAAAGAGAATTGGTGATGCCTACGGAAGTCTACTCTCGTGTTGTTGGATACTATCGTCCTGTTCAGAATTGGAATGTTGGAAAGCGACAGGAGTTTTCTGAGAGAGAGACTTTTGATAAGGCTCTTTCAACAAGTCATTAGTGGATATGTTCTACGGTATTCAGAAAACGACTTTAGTGGACTATCCCAATGTGATTGCAGCCACCCTGTTTACGGGTGGTTGCAATTTTCGTTGTCCGTGGTGTCATAATCCAGATCTTGTCTATCCAGAGAGGCTAAAAAATCTTGTTCCACTGGACGAGGATGATGTTCTGGGTTTTTTGGCACGGAGGAGAAATCAGCTTGAGGGTGTGTGTATTACAGGGGGAGAGCCTACATTGTGGGGAGAAAGACTTCTAACTTTTCTTGCCCGTGTAAAGGCTTTGGGTTATCGTGTGAAGGTGGATACCAATGGGAGTCATCCAGAGTGGATAGAAGAGGCTCTCAAAAAGAATGTCGTGGATTTCTTTGCCATGGATATCAAGAACACCTTTCAGGAGTATGCTGTGACAGTGGGATTGCGTGAACTTGACATTCATTTGCTCAGGCGTTCGATTGAGTGCATTCAGCAGAGTGGAAAGGACTATCTCTTTCGTACGACGGTTTTGCCGGGAATGGACCGTGAGATCATGCGTGATTTTGTTCTTTCTCTGGGAGTGGATCTCTCTCACTATGTTTTTCAAGAATACAGGGAGCCTGTTCGCCCTGCCAGGAATGGCGAAGAGAGGCTTTTGGTCTCTTTGTAAACCCTCTCTAACAAAAAAGCCACCCCGATCGGAGTGGCGTATAGCCAACTGTGGGACTTGAACCCACAACCTACTGATTACAAGTCAGTTGCTCTACCAATTGAGCTAAGTTGGCAGACATTAGGACATATAGTATAGCATATTTTTTGGATTTTGTCAATGGGGGCTAGGGTTTACGTTTTGTGCTAAAAAAAAAAGGATTATTCGCTTTCTTTGCCAGGGGATAATGACTCCTTCATCTCAAGAGGAGGAATTATTTCTATCACCTTGTTTCAGTTCTCCAATCGTAGGAAGATTTCATCTGAAAGAGGGAAAGAGTAGCCTCCATAGAGGTGAAATAAGAGGAGGGTTTAGCATCACACGAGAGGTGGGCGTGTGGGCATAAGAAAACAGGGTGCCTTAAGCACCCTGTTTTTGTTTTTTTAAGAGTTTCTCTTATTGGGGTTGATTCTGGGCATTCTTTGCCTGAACTTTCTCAGCCCTTTTCAGTAAATCGTTGAGGCCGTTCTGGTTAAAGCTTACCTTATAGAGGTTTTTCTTTTCCTCTAACCATGACTGATATAAAAACCACATGCGGTTCTGGATAAGTTGGTTGCGGATCTGCTGTTTGAGAGTGTCGTCAAATTTGAGTGGTGTGCCATCCTTACCAACGAAGCGAGCCTTGTTCTGTGTATAGAAGTCCAGAACATCTTTGTCGGTAACCATAGTGGAAGCCTGAAGGTAAAGCTTTTGTTCAAAGCTATTCATAGCATACTGAAGAAGAGCATCGTTATAGACTTTTTTCTTGGAAGAGGCGTTATCCTTACCCTGTTTGCGAGCTGCCTCTACATTGATCAAAAAGCCCTTGACGGCTCGCATGAGGGATTCGAACTGATCGGGGAACTCCTTTTCATATTCGGGGATGAAGAGGGAAAAGAGATCCTTTACCTGTCTCCAAGTGTACTTGGTGTTCCATACGGTGAAGAGTACTGCAGAATCAGGGATGGCTGAGATGTCGTATTCTGTCTTGTTGATAACAACCTTATTGTTGGTGAATACATACAAATCCTTAACACCCATTTCAAGGGACTTCTGCTGAATATCTTGCTGCAGTTTAAGAAGAACGTAATAGCTCATTTTGCCATCGTTGACCTGCTTCTCAATCCAAGAGAAAGGCTTGTTATTCTTTGGTTCGGTGATATAAATGATATGGTAGCCATACTCTGTTTCTACCAGTTCAGGGAGAAGTCCTTGTTGTTTAGCTGAGAACACAGCGTTTTCAAAATCTGGAACCATCATCCCCTGAATGAAGTAGCCGAGGTCACCAGCATTATTCTTGCTCCCCGGATCCTGAGAGAACTGTACTGCAGCATTGCTAAAATCTTTGGGGAGGGATTTGGATTTTTTAAGCGTATCCAGCGTGTTTTGGGCAAGCAGTTTCACCTCTTCTTTTGTTTGATTGGTATTCACCACGAAGAGAATATGCGAAGCTTTAACAACAGGGAAAGAGATGTTTTTCGTTCTTTGGGCAACCCAGTTGGTTCCCTCAATGGCAAGGTAGGTGTAGTACTGTTTCTTTACTGCTGTGTCAAAGTTCTGGGCAAAATCAGCACTATTGGAGAGACCCTGCTGGAGCTCTTCGAACAGGATGATATCTTTTGCTGCGGGGCTCTCGGAGAAGAGAACGTTCTTGAGCATGGTAATATCTTGGAGATACTGAGGATAACTTGTTGCCATATAATCAACAAGTTCTTTTACATCCTTGTAGTAAACATTTTTCTTTTTGCCGCCTATTTCATAGGTGATAATAGGGGTAGAACATGCACTTATGAGTGCTCCGGCAGTTACTACAAGCAACCATTTTTTCAAATTCATAGACTTACTCCTTTATGGTTTTATAGTTCCTTATTATATACCTGAACTGAAAAATATGCAAATTTTCGCCTGTTTTATTGGCGGGAAGGGGTAAGATTTTGTTCTTTTGACAAAAAAGAAAGCGATGTAAACATCTCAAGAGGGGGAGCACCAGATCTTTTCTTGGCTTAGTAGCCGAGTGAGCACCTCTTTGGGGTTGAAATAGAGAAACAGCAACTTTGTTTACTTTTTTTTGTTTTTCCAGTGTTCGGTGAGGAAGGTAATACTATAGAGGATCTGTGCTGTCGAGAGGAAAAGTACTTGGGCTAGTCCCCGCAGAAGGTGGGGAAAAGAGAGTATAAGACGACTAACAATCATGCCCCCATAACAGAGAAGCCATGGGAGTCCACACCACCAGCGCCATGGGGTTATGAAAAGCCCTATCCATACCGTGAGGAGCATTCCGATGAGAAAATACCACCACTGAAGCCCCTCGTTTTGATGGGCACGGATGCGAGCCTCTTTTTGCACCCAGTGAAAAAACGAGTGCGCATTCTGAGGAAAATATCCAAACATCATGATGTCAGGAGAGTAGAGAAGAGTTTTCTTTTGCTGACGGCAAATGAGAGCAAGCTGGTGTTCGAGTTTATCAGTACTGGTAGAAGAGGCTTGAGATGCAAACCACTGTTCGAGGATGCTTTTTTTTACGATGAGCCCCTCTATACCCAGTTCCTTCACTTCCATTTGTACCCCGTGTTTGTAACGATAGGAAAACGGCCCATTCAAAAAGATGCTCCGCATCATATCGAAAAAGAATCTCCCCTCGGGTGTTTCATCGCTTGCTGGTATGAAGATCCCCCCAATCATCCCAACATGGGGAAGCGAGAGGAGCCGTCCAAGATTGAGGAAGAAACGCTTATCAGGAGAAGAATGGAGGGTGCCCATAACAAAGGCGTCTTTTTCCTCTGAAAAAACCTCAGGGTGATGAAGAAGTCTTTGGGAAAAGAGAGGGGAGGTATCATATATCCATTTGAGTTGAGGAGAGGAAAGAGAAGGTTGGTTTGCTCCAATGACTACCACATCGTAGTGGGGATAGGGGAGGGAGAGGTATTGTTCGAGGTGACGCTTTTCTTTCTCATCACCATTGGAAAACAAAATAACCCGATAGGTATACTTTTCTGGTTTTCCGAGTTCCCTGTCGTAATAGTGGAGAAGAGAAAAGCGATACACAACGGCAAGAGTGTCCCAGAAAACATTCAAGACGGTTTTGAGCTTGATATTTCCTATACCCTGTCGTTTGAAATGAAGACATATAGGAGCGGAAATAATACGGTATCCTTTGGAAATCATGATGGCGAGGAGTTCTATGTCAAAGGCAAAGCGTTTCACAAGAACACGGGGGAGAGAGGCTTCAAGAGCTTCTCTTCGAAAGAGTTTAATGCCTGTTTGGGTGTCCATAATAGGGAGACGAAAGAGGATGCGGATGAGACTGTAGTAGCCAATACTCAGAATACGACGGATGAGGGGATAATTCACCTGGGATTCAGGGTGAAGCTTGCTTCCGATGACAACATCAGCCTGTTGTTCCACCATGCGAACAAAAAACTGGGGAATATGCCAAGGGGAGAGTTCGAGGTCTGAATCGAGGAAGATGATAAAATCCCCATGGGAGAATTCATATCCTGTTTTGAGCGCCCACCCCTTGCCGAAATTGGTATCGTTTCGGATAACGATCACGGAGGGATTGTGAGCATACGCCTCTTGGAGTTTTTCAAAACCATTGTCCTGAGAACCATCATCCACGGCGATAATCTCTGCTTGAATACCCATTTCCTGGGCTGTTTTTAGGACAGTGGCTATATTTTCAACGATGTGTTCTCCCTCATTATAAAAGGGCATGATAAAAGAAAAGAGACGCCCACCAGCAAGGTGGGCGATGGAAAAGTGTTCAAGAGGACTCATGATTCTTTTACCCTTTTTCTTCTGTTGTAGATAACCACAATACCGCTAATGAGGTAGCCAAGCACGAGGAATACAGCAACAGAAATCAGAATGGCTTGGTCTCGAGAGGTGAGGTTGTATTCAGAGATGAGAGGGGATTTCGGGCGCAGAGTAATCTTGCGTTCTCGTTTGACGAGAAAGTTGACAGCGTTGAGAAGAAGATCTTTGTTTGCCCATTGAGCAAGGTAGGCATTGTTTGCCATGTCGGCGTCACCGAAAACGACGAGTCGAGATTCAACGGTATTGGTGACAGTCCCTTCAAGGTTTTTGAATACCTGGTAGCGTGTTCGTACTACGGCAAAACCGAGAGTAAGAGGACCTTCCCAATCCGTTTTGTCCTTTCTTGCCTTGCGGTTTCGTATGGACTCAAGAGAGCGCTCTGCATACGAGGTTTTTGAACTGATGAGAAGAGGAGTTATAGACATTTGAATCAAACCTTTGTTGGTTTCACGAGTGGAAACAAGTCCCATTGCTCCACCCACGACAACGGGGAGTTTTCGATTGATGAGGGGTGTGGTAATGGCGTGGGGGATAAGCCTCGGAGAAAATACAGAATTCCCCAGTTGGGGAATGTAGTTCTCCTCCTCAATAACAATGTTGGGTTCAAAATAGATACCAAATTCTTTCAGGATATCGTTCAGGAGTATGGTGGTATCATACTCAGCAAAGACGAGGAGATTTCCTCCTCTGTCGATGTAGTCTCGTATGGTATCAAGTTCTGCTACAGAAAAAGTATGGGTTGGGCGGCCGATGATGAGAAGAGAGGCATTTTGAGGGATTTCAACAAACTTGGTGAGATCGAGGGTTTTCCATTCGATGAGGTCTTGAGAGAGGGCGTTGAAAAAGTCACTGTATCCCTGGTAGGATGTGCCGCCTGGAACAAATTCCCCATGCCCAGCAAGAACATATGCCTTTCTCACATCACTTTCCAAAAGGCTTTTGATGGCAGATGTGAAAGCCTCTTCACCACGATAATTCATTCTTCCAGTTTGACTGTCCTGATCCATGATTTCACGGATAGTTACAGCGGTGCGAGTTCCATTCAGGTCAAAGATAGTCGTGACTTCTTCTTGAATTTTGTATTCAGATGCGAGGACAGGGTTTTTTATCGGATCGACAAACTGGAGTTTGATATGTTTGCTTTTAGATTGGTAGGTTTTGAGAAGGTTTTCTTGGTATTCAATGGCTGGACCTGTGGCAGCATCGGGACGGAAACAAATAACTTGGATATCGTTGGTGAGGTCTTTGAGAATGGAGAGTGTTTCTGGGGAGAGTCGGTAGAGCCCGTACGCTGTGAGGTCAAGTCGAGATTGGTTGCTTGCTACAAACAAATAGAGTACTGTCATGATCCCGATTACAAGGGTAAATTCCACTCCCTTTTGAATTCCTGTTTGGGTTCGTGATTTTTTGAGCCACACGATCCAAATATCCTTAAAAAGAACGAGCGCTGTGAGAACCAAGAGCACTTCAGTGATCACAAAAATGGTAAAGATGAGGCTTTTGCTGCCCCAAAGAATCCATGAAATCCAGTGGAGTACAATGAGAAGCAGGGCAATAGCCCCTGTAATGATGAGGAGTCTTTTATTCATATGTTCTCCTTATTTCCATGATCTGGAAGAAAGTCGCCACTCTGTGAGATAGAGCCACAAAAATGTTCCCATAATAAAGTAGACGAGATCAGCCCAGCGAACCACACCTTGGGCAAACTGCTGATAGTGGGTGTAGTAGGAGATCTCGCGAAAGATGGCAGCGACTGTTTGCTGAGAAACCATACTGAGTGAGGAAAAGCTTACGAGAATGACAAAGAAACTCAGTGAAAGAATGCCAGCGATAACAAGGTTGTTGGTAAGGCTGGAAGCGAGGATGCCGAGTGCCACAAAAAATGCCACTGAGAGGAGCATGCCTACATAGCTGGAGAGAACCATTCCCCACTCAATAGGAGCAAAGAAACTCAGAGCAAGGGGATACACGAGGAGCAACGTTACCGCAATGCTTGTAAAAAGAAAGCTGGCAAGAAACTTTCCAAAGACAATTTCCCATGAGAGGAGAGGAGAAGTGAAGAGAAGCTCCATGGTGCCATAGCGGTATTCTTCTGCCATGGTTCTCAGCGTGATAAAGGGGATGACAAAGAGAATAGTGGTGTTCATCACAGAAAAGAAGGGGGTGAACGAGCTAATTCCTACAGCTGTGGCATACGATATGATGAAAAATATTCCCGCGATGAGAAGATACACGGTAAGAATACCATATCCCAGTACAGAGGAAAAGTAAATTTTAAGTTCTTTTGTTAATACGCTCCACATATATTGCTCCTTATTTAACGAGTTTGATGAAGATGCTTTCGAGATTGTCAACAGAGAGGTAAAGCCCAACCAAACCAAGGTTTTCGTTTACCAGCCGTCGTGCAATTTCTTCGCGGTGGTCGGCATTGCTGATGATGGTTGCACCGTTCTCTGTGATGGTAATCTCTTCAATCTCTGGAAGGTCTTTGAGAATGGATGGGATGGCTTCCTTGTTTCTCTTGACCTCAACAGTAAGATGGTAGCGTTCGCGAAGTTTTGCTTTGAGTTTGTCGATAGACTCGCTTGCAAGGATTTTGCCATTGTGGATGATGATCGCATGTTCGCAGATCTCTTCTGCTTCTGCCAAAAGGTGTGTAGAAAGCATCACGGTGCGATGTTCTTCTTTGGCAAGGTTTTTTATAAGCTGACGGATTTCGATCACTTGGAGAGGATCAAGCCCCACGGTTGGTTCATCAAGAATGAGAAGACTGGGATGGTTCACAATGGCGGCAGCAATTCCTACGCGTTGTTTGAGTCCCTTGGAAAGTTGGGCAATGAGGGTGTGACGTCTTTCTTGCAAGCCTGTTTTTTCGATGGTTTCTTCAACAGCACGCTGACACTGATGAGGATCCACTTGTTTGATGCGGGCAACAAATTCGAGATGTTCAGAAACAGTGAGTTCGGGATAGAGTGGGGGATTCTCAGGGAGGTAGCCAATCTGACGTTTGGCTTCTTCTGGGTATTCGAAAACATCCCGATCGCGAAGGAGAATGTTGCCACTGGAGGGAGGCATATAGCCAGTGATCATGCGCATCGTTGTCGTTTTGCCTGCTCCGTTTGGTCCTAAAAAAGCCACAATACTTCCCTCGGGGACGCTGAACGAAATATCACTGACAGCAAGGAATTTGCCATAGTATTTGGTAACGTTTTGAAGGGTGAGCATAGAGTACTCCTTGTATAAGAGTATGGTAGAGATTATTGTTCTTATATTATATCATTTTCTCGAAAATTGTGCAAGGAAAAGAGGAAAAAGTGAGTGTAGGTGTGCTAAAAAATTGTCGTGCCAAAAAAGAGGACAAAAAGCTTTCCCCTCGATACTTTTTTCACCGTCTCAGTGTTTAAATCGTGGAAAGACTTCAACTGAAACAGGGGAATAACGGCTTTTTCAAGGTGAAATACGTAAGGAGCAAAACTTGGTGTTGCTCCTTACGTGTTAGTTTATTTCTATCATCGGAAAAATCCAGCTGAAACAGGGGAAGAGCAAAAAAAGTTCAAAAGTGGTTTTTTAGCTATGTACTTCTTTTCTCTTTCTTTTTCTCCGATGGGTGTTGATTGTTTTTTGAGTTTGCGACGGCAGGGTTTGTTGACAGGGAAGATGATGTGTGTTATACTACTATCACCAAGGCTAAGGGAAGAACGGTGCAAGTCCGTCGCGGTCCCGCCGCTGTAACCAGGGACGAAATCCCATTTATGCCACTGGGAAACCGGGAAGGCTGGGAGAGTAGGATGATCTGGAAGCCAGAAGACCTGCCTCTGAGAGTGTTTTTCTCCTCGAGAGAAGGAGAGGCACGTTCTCTGAAATGGTAAAGTTTTTTAAGGAGTTTTTTCTCCCCGTAAAAGGGGGAGGATGCTATTTTTTTGAACCTATCATAAAAGGAGGAAATACATGAAACGATTGTGGTATGCTGTTTTGCTGTTGGTGGTGTTTTCGTCGGTGTATGGGCTTCGTATTGTTACCTTGGGACCACGCCTCACGGAACAGGTGTTTGATTTGGGGCATGGGAGTGAGATTGTTGGGAATACGATTTATTGCACGCGTCCCAAGCAAGCTAGTGCAATTACCAAGGTGGGGAATGTGATTGAGATCAATGTTGAGGCAATTGCGGCACTGAAGCCCGATCTCATTCTTGGAACGGACTTGAACGATCCAAAGAGGATCGAGAAACTTCGCCAGCTTGGTTTTCGTGTGGTGATTTTTCAGCAGCCAAAGGATTTTGATGAGATCTGTCGAGAATATGAAACCATTGCTTCTCTTCTTGGAGAGGAGAAGAAGGCTCGTGAGGAGATTGCTTCTCTAAGAAAGGCGGTGGATACTCTTAAGAAAAGTGCACAGGGCAAAAAAAGAAGGGTGTTCTTTCAGATTGGGATTAATCCCCTTTGGACACTTCCTGATCAGTCGTTTATGCAGGATTATCTTTTGTATGCGAATGCCATCAATATTGCCACCAACGTTGGGTATGGGCAGATAAGTCTTGAAGAGGTTGTGGCTCGTGATCCAGAGGTGATTCTCATTGCCCTGATGGATAAGGAGGCTGAGGAGGCTCTCTCTCTTTGGAAGCAGTATCCTACGATCACTGCTGTGAAACAGAAGCGTCTCCATGTGATTGATACTACCATGGCAACGAGTCCTACTCCAAAAACCTTTGTTGAGGTTTTGAAGCAGATTGTTTCTCTGACGCGGTAGGCATGGCAAGGAATCGGTTGTTCTTTCTGGGTATTTTGGGGCTTACCATTTCTTTTACTGTGGTGGTGAGTGTTTTGTCGCTTGCTCTTGGTCCCAGTGGTATTGATGTTGTTGAGGCTTTTCGGTTGTGGATGGAGGGAAAGGAAGGGCTTGGTCGGGATATTCTTGTAAAGATTCGCTTCCCCCGCTGGTTGTTGGGTCTCTCAGTGGGGGGAGCTCTTTCTCTTGCAGGGCTTATTCTCCAGTCGCTTTTTGCTAATCCCCTTGTAGAGCCCTATACGCTGGGAATTTCAGGTGGGGCAACGCTTGGGGTTTGCATAGGGATTGTGGTGGGAAAATGGATGGGATGGCAATTCCCCCTGTTTGTGTGGAGTCTTGGGGGTGGGTTTTTGTTTATGGGGATACTCTATCTTTTGAGTCGGAGAAGGCGGAATTCGTTAGCGACGATTTATCTTTCGGAGATGCTTTTGTTGGGGCTTATGCTTTCGTTTCTTTCCTCGGGTATGGTGATGTTTTTTCTTGCCTTGGCTCGGGCCGCTGATCTTCATCAGATTATTTCGTGGACAATGGGTTCTCTGGAACAGGGAAGGCCTGTCCTTCTTCCTTGGATAGGGAGTGTTTCAGTGGTTGGGTGTGTGGTGGCGTGGCTTTTGCATCGGGAACTCAACGCCTTTTTGCTTGGGGAGGAGGAGGCTTTTTTTCTTGGTGTTTCGGTGGAGGTGATGAAGAGGGTGTTTTTTGTTCTGGCGGTTGTGCTGACTGCCTTTGCCATTGCTGGAGCTGGCGTTATTGGTTTTGTGGGGCTTCTTGTCCCCAATCTCTATCGGAAGGTCGTGGGTACGAATCACCGCTGGTTGGTTCCCCTCACTTTTGTTGGTGGGGGAGGGTTTCTTGTGGGGTGTGATTTGCTTGCTCGTGTGGTTATCGCTCCGCTGGAACTTCCTGTGGGGGTGATCACGGGGATTCTCGGTGGGGTGCTTTTTATGGGGATTTTGCTTGGGGAGAAGAGACAGTGAATCTCGTGGATGTTCGTCATCTTTTTGCTGGCTATGGGGAGAGAATGGTCTTGAAAGACGTGTCCTTTGATGTGCAGTGCCATGAGGTGCTGGGCGTTCTTGGCCCGAACGGGAGTGGAAAGTCAACGCTTGTGCGCGTATTGTCAGGGTTTCTTCCCTTTGATGGTGAGGTGTTGTTTGAGAAACGGAGTATCAGAGAACTGGAGAGAAGAGAGGTTGCTCGTTTTGTGGCAGTGGTGAGTCAGTCTCCCCTTCGGCCCACCATGGGGGTTTGGGAATATCTCTCCATGGGGCGTTATGCCTACCATGGGGTCTGGGATTTTCGCCTCTCTCAGAGGGAGAGGGAACTTGTTGAGGAGATGAGTGAACGCTTTGGCATTACCCACCTTCTTTATCGGTTGCTCACAGAACTGAGTGGGGGGGAGTTTCAGCTTGCTCAGATTGTTAAGGCTTTGATTCAGCAGCCGCGCTTTCTGATTATGGATGAACCAACGGCTCATCTGGATATTCATCATCAGGTGATGATTCTCGATTGGTTGGAGAAGATCAAGGCTGAGGTAACGGTTCTTGTTGTTTTGCATGATATAAATCTTGCCGCCTTGTATTGTGATAGGATTCTTTTGCTCAAGGAGGGCGGGGTAGAGGTTGTGGATGCTCCAGAAAAAGCCCTTCGGTATGAACGTATTGAAAAGGTTTTTGGGGTGCCGGTTGTGGTGTTTGATGATCCGGTCGCGCATCGACCTCATGCCTATCTTGTGCCAAAGCGGATACTTCAGCAAAATACAGAGGAAGGTAAGAATAATGAGTAAGATTGTTCTCATTACTGGTGGAAGGAGATCGGGAAAGAGTCGGTTTGCTGAACAGTATGCTTTGCAGCTTTCTTCTTCGCCTGTGTATCTGGCAACAGGGGTGAGGACGGATGAAGAGTTTGCTGCTCGTATTGAACGGCATCAAAGAGAACGGGATACGCGGTTTATGACCATTGAAGAACCGCTTCAGGTGGGCGATGTGTTGAAAAAACGAGAAAAAGAGGTCATTCTCTGGGAATGTATGACCACGTGGTTAGCCAATCGTTTTTATGCTCTTGATTGGTCTATGGATGAGGAAGATGAGAAGGCGGTTTATCATGATCTTTTCTCTTGGATGGAATGTGTGCGAGAAAGGGATCATACGCTTTTGGTGGTTACCAATGAGGTGGGGCTTGGGATAATTCCGGCGGATGAGGTAAGTCGTCGGTATAGTGATGTGTTGGGAAGGTGTAATCAGATGGTCGCTTCTGTGGCTGATGAGGTGTATTTTCTGGTGAGTGGGATTGCTTGGAGGTTACGATGAGTGAATTTTTTAATGCTCTGGGTTTTCTCACCGTCTTTCCCGTGGGAAGGAAAGAAAATTTTTCTTTTGAGAGAATGGTGGTGTTTTTCCCCCTGGTGGGGCTTGTGTATGGGGGGATTGTTTTTGGTTGGGTGAAGGTAGCGGAATGGTTTCTTTTCCCTGAACAAGTTGTGGTATGGGGGATGGTGGCGATCCCTCTTTTTGTAAGTGGTTTTTTGCATTTTGATGGGTGGTGTGATAGTTGGGATGCTCTTTTGCCGGTGGCTTCGTCGGAAAGGAGGCTTGAGATTCTCAAGGATAGTCGGATTGGTGTTTTTGGAATGTCTATGGGGGTACTTCTCTTGCTTCTGAGAGTGGCGGTGTATCCTTTTGTGATGAGGGCTATGGATGGTGCATGGGTGGATTGGGTTGTTTCACGTGGAGTGATGGTGCTCATGGCTTATGGGGCTCGCTATCCCCGATCGTCGGGAACAGCATTGGGATTGGTGGGAAAGGTTTCTGTGTTTTCGCTACTTTTTGTCTTGGGGGAGATGATAACGGCTCTTGGTGTGGCCTGCTTGATTAAGGGAAGTCTTGCCCCTTTTTGGATAGGGGGTGTGGTGGGTGTTGGAATGGTGGGGTTGCGTTCTTTTGCATCGAGGCGTTTAGGGGGGATTACGGGGGATATTTTAGGGGCGGCGGCAGAACTCTCAGAGGTTCTTGCTGCCTGTGTATGGGGGATGCTCTAATGTCGACAGTGGGGAGGGTGCTTCCGGGGTGTTTGGTTGGCACAACCTCGTATCTTGTGGGAGAGGGCAGTAGTCTGCAGGAGAGTTATGAGGCCAATCTTCGGTTGCTTTCCTCGCATGTGGATATGGTGCAGCTTTTGCTTCTGGGGAAGGAGTATGTTGATGTGTGGGGTGAATGGCAATTTGTGCAGAGGTTGTCTATGATTCAATCAGAAGGCGGGTTTAGGTTTGTTGTGCATCTTCCGCTGGATTTGCATTTTTGGCCTGTGTGGGAGGAATGGGACAAGGAAAGGCTTTTATGGTTGGTCGGATGCTTGGAGAGGCTTTCACCTCTTGCCTATGTGCTTCATCTTGACAGGGGAGATGGGGTGAAGGCTCAGCCCTACACTCCTTCGGAGAAGGACAGAGAGGGATTTTGCCGTATGTTGGATATGTTTTCTGATTTTTGGGGTGTGCCCCTTCTTTTTGAGAATACGGGGTATGATCTCACCTTTTTTAGCGAGGAGATTGGGAGCTCTCCTTTTGGTGTGTGTTTTGATGTTGGACACTGGTGGCTTTTGGGAAGGGAGATTGTAGAGTTTTTGAAGCTCTTTGAAAAAAAGATTCATCTCCTTCATGTCCATGGTGTGTTGGGGGAAAATGATCATCAGTCGCTTGCCGTTCTCTCGGAGGAGAGGCTTCAGGAGATAGTATCTCTCATGAAGCAGTTTCCTGCTGTGGTGGAGGTGTTTTCTTTGCAGGATTTTGTTTCTTCGGTTGTTTGCTTGGCATCAATTTGGAATGAATGTGGATATACAGGGGAGGAAATATGAAGATTCCAGAAATTTCTCATGTATCACAAATGTGGCTTACAAGGGCACAACAGAAAATGGATGGCAAAACAAAACCGCTTGGTTCTTTGGGGCGTCTTGAGGAGATTGCCTGTCAGATTGTAGCGATTCAAGAGACTCTTGAACCGCAGCTTGATAGGGTGGGTATTGCTGTTTTTGCGGGGGATCATGGAATTGTTGAAGAGGGGGTGTCTCTCTATCTATCAGAGGTAACAGCTCAGATGGTGAAGAATTTTCTCTCGGGAGGAGCTGCAATCAGTGTGCTTGCTGATCAGCACCATGCTGATCTTGTTGTTGTGGATGTGGGGGTAAATGAGGAGTTTTCTTCTCATCCGGGGCTTATCGTGCAGAAGGTGAGAAGGGGGAGCAGGAATTTTCTTAGGGAGAAAGCCTTGACAAGGGAAGAGGTGGAGGAGGCGATGGAATGTGGAATGAGGGTGGCTCGGCAACTTGCTTCTTCTCATGAACTTTTCATTGCTGGTGAGATGGGTATAGGAAATACCACCTCGGCGACGGCTCTTTTTGCAGCGCTTACGGGGATAGCTGTGGCTGATCTCGTGGGGAGTGGCACAGGGGTGAGGGGTGAACAGCTTGTTCATAAGCAGGAGGTGATTGAACAGGCTCTTTCTCTGAGGAAGTATGATGGAAATGATGTGGTTTCTCTTCTTTCTGCTTTTGGGGGGCTTGAGATAGCGGCAATGGTTGGGTTTTACCTTGAGGGGGCGGCTCTTCGGAGGGTGCTTTTGGTAGATGGTTTCATTGCAACGGTTGCCTTTGCTCTTGCTGAGAGGATGTGCTCTGCAGTGCGGGATTATGCCTTTCTTGCACACCTTTCCGAGGAACGGGGGCATCGTCGTATGGTGGAGTATCTTGGCATGCGACCGATTCTTCAGCTGGGGATGAGGCTGGGGGAGGGAAGTGGCGCAGCTGTAGCTATTCCCATTCTTCAAAGTGCGGTGCATCTTTTAAACAAAATGGCTTCTTTTGAGGAGGCTGGGGTTTCGGGACCGAGGGAGTGAAGGGCAAGAAAGTTTTTTTTGATAGGGAACTTTGCATTTTTCTTTCGGAGGTTGTTTACTTGATTTTCTCTCTTTTTTTCTCTACACTATATGAAAATAAACGAAGGAGAAGGATTTGAACGATAATCTTTCCTACTGTGTGTTTCGGGCGCATCCATGGCATGGTGTGTCGTATGGAGAAAAAGCCCCAGAGGTGGTTTCTGCGTATATTGAGTTGGTTCCTTCTGATACGGTGAAATATGAGCTTGACAAACGAACGGGGATTCTCAAGGTGGATCGCCCCCAGTTGTATTCGAGTGTTCCCCCTATGCTCTATGGGTTTATACCCCAAACTCTTTGTGGTGAGAGAATAGGGGAGTTTTGTTCACAGAGAACGGGGAGGACGGGTATTCGCGGGGACAACGATCCCTTGGATATTTGTGTGCTCTCGGAGAAAAATCTTTTTCACGGGGATATTTTGCTCTTTGCTCTTCCTATTGATGGAATACGCATGATTGATCATGGGGAGGCTGATGACAAGATTGTAGCCGTTCTCCAAAAGGATGCCGTGTATGAGGTGTATCACGATATACAAGATCTTCCACCTCTTCTTTTGGATCGTATTGTGCATTACTTTCTCACGTACAAGAATGCCCCGGATAGTGAGGAGAATCACTCGGAGATCGCAGGAGTCTATGGACGGGATGAGGCACACGAGGTGATTAAGAGATCTCATGAGGATTATCTCTCAGTTTATGGGGAATATATAGCGGATGCGCGGCAGAAGGGGTTTTCTGTATGAAGCGATGGATGAATCTTTCGCTTGATGAACTCCGTTCTCTGGTTGGAGAATTGCAACAGCCGCCTCATCGTGCCAATCAGATCTGGACATGGGTGTGGACAAAGTTTGTTACGGATGTGGAGAAGATGACGGATCTCCCTCTTGCGTGGAGGGATGAGTTGAAGAAGGATCTTGTTCTTCTTCCCTTGCAACTGGTGGATACTGTGGAAGAAGAAGAAAGTGTGAAACTGCTCTTTGAAACGCTGGAAGGACATCATATAGAGTCGGTGATTCTCAAACAGGATGAGGCAACAGATGAGAGTGATGATCCTCGCAAACGTCTTACTCTCTGTGTTTCTAGTCAGGTGGGCTGTCCCTTGGGGTGTGTTTTTTGTGCAACAGGGAGGTTGGGGTTCGCTCGAAATCTTGAGGTGGATGAGATTCTTGGTCAGGTGATTTTTGCAGAACGATTTATTCAAGAGAGGGAAGATCTCTTTGGGCTGCGGCTGACTACACCACGAAAGATTTCCAATATTGTTTTTATGGGCATGGGGGAACCGTTTCTAAACTGGGAGAATGTGAAAAAATCAATCACCATTCTCTGTCATCCCAAGGGATATAATCTGGGCTATCGTCATGTTACTCTTTCAACGGCAGGAATTGTGAAGGGTATTGAGGCTCTGACGGAGTGGGGGCAACCAGTACGGCTTGCTGTTTCTCTTCATTCTCCGTTTCGCGGAGGGAGGGAAAAACTCATGCCGATCGCAAGGACAGAGACTCTGGATAGGCTTCTTCAAAGTCTTGAGGCTTATCAGAATGCAACAGGGAGAAGGATTACCTTTGAGTATATTCTTATTTCGGGGGTGAACGATCGCCGAGAGGATGTGGAAGGGCTTCGTCAGATTCTTGCTCCGTTCAAGTATATGCTGAACATTATTCCCTACAATCCTATTCCGGGGAGTGAATTGGTCTCACCATCGCGTGGGAGAATTCAAACCTTTTTGCAGTGGCTACGGGATGCTCGTATTGAGTTCACCATGAGGAAGAGTCGAGGAAAGGGGATTGCTGCTGGTTGTGGTCAGCTCGGCTTGATTTGGCAGAATCGGGAGGTGAGGCTGTAAATGCCTACTTCGATTGAGTTTGTGGCACAACAAGCGGGAAGGTTGGATAGGGTTGTGGCAGAATATCTTCAGAGTCAGGGATTTTCTGTAACGAGGAGTGGACTCAAATCGCTTGCTGTTGAGATGAGGGTCAATGGGCAGGTGCGCAAGTTGAGTTATGAACTCAAAGGAGGGGAGCGTGTGGCTTTTCTTCTCCCTGATCCTGAGCCTTCAGGGCTTGTTCCTGAGAGGGTGAATTTCAGCATCGTGTATCAGGATGAGGATATAGCCATTATCAATAAACCTGCTGGTGTGGTTGTTCATCCTGCTCATGGGCACACTTCAAAAACATTGGTGCATGGGCTTCTCTACGAGTTGGGAGAGAAGCTTTCCTCTGTGGGTGGTGTGGAACGGCCAGGTATTGTCCATCGTCTTGACAAGGACACGGCGGGGCTTCTCATTGTTGCCCTTACCGATCGAGCCCATCATCAGCTTGTTTTGGATTTTCAGCACCACCGTATACAAAAGATTTACTATGCCATCGTAAAAGGGCATCCTCCTGAGAGTGGGCATATTGAAACCCCCATCGGGAGAAATCCTCTCGATCGAAAGAAGATGGCGGTTGTCCCAAGTGGCAAGATGGCGATAACCGACTATCGGGTGCTTGAGTATCTGCGGGATCATGCTCTTCTTGAGGTGAGTATTCTGACGGGGAGAACCCATCAGATTCGTGTTCACATGGCTCATATTGGGCATCCTATTGCAGGAGATCCACTCTACTCTCGTCATGCCACTCGCTACGATCTTGTGGGAATAGCCCTTTGTGCCAAACAGCTCTCCTTCTTGCATCCTGTAACACGAGAAAGTCTTTCGTTTTCTATTGATCTCCCTGAGGATATAAAGCGTTTGTTGCATTCTCTTCGGGGATGATTCGTCTCTTGTTATTTCTTTATTCATGAGTTGTTATGTGGCTTTTGTCCTCTTTTTTGTTGGCATGGCAGACGAAACCTCCCCACGAAGACGACAAGAGAATGAAAATTGTATTTTTTTTCCTGTTTCCTTATAATTATCAATGAAAACTAAAAGGAGAGGAAAGGTATGGGAGAAAATACCGAACGTGAAAAAGCTCTTCAGATGGCTATTGCTCAGATAGAAAAGCAGTATGGCAAGGGTGCGATTATGAAACTGGGGGATCGAGGAAAGGCAAACGACATTCCTGTGATTCCTACAGGAGCCCTTACATTGGATCTTGCTCTTAGGATTGGCGGTATTCCGATTGGTCGTGTGACAGAGATCTATGGTCCAGAATCCTCTGGAAAAACCACCCTCACATTGAGTATTATTGCTGAGTGCCAAAAACGAGGAGGGATCTGTGCTTTTATTGATGCGGAACATGCTCTTGATCCTTCGTATGCCAAAAGTCTTGGGGTGGATGTGGATAATCTCTACATCTCTCAGCCAGACACAGGGGAGCAGGCTCTCGAAATTGTTGAAAGCCTTATTCGGAGTAATGCCATCGATTTGATTGTGGTGGACTCTGTGGCAGCCCTTGTTCCCAAGGCAGAGATTGATGGTGATATGGGAGATGCTGTTATGGGAATGCAGGCTCGTTTGATGAGTCAGGCTCTCCGTAAAGTCACAGCTATTCTCAACAAGACAAAAACAGCCCTTATTTTTATCAACCAGATTCGTATGAAGATTGGAACATACGGGAATCCAGAGACAACAACAGGCGGTTTGGCACTGAAATTTTATGCCTCGGTACGTATGGAGATACGCAAAAAGGACACTCTCAAAAAGGGAGAGGAAAACTATGGCAATCGTGTGAAGGTAAAGGTTGTCAAGAATAAACTGGCAGCCCCTTTCCGTTCTGCTGAGTTTGATATTCTCTTTGGGAAAGGAATTTCCAAGGCGGGGTGTTTGGTGGATGCTGGGCTTGCTGCAGGCATTGTGGAACGGCACGGTACCTGGTATTCTGTGAACGGGGAACGTCTTGCACAAGGAAGGGAGAATCTTGTTGCTCTTCTGGAGAGTAAACCCGAACTCTATCAAAAGATTGAAGAGATGATCCGAAAACGCCTTGCAGAGTCTCCTCAGCTTGATTTTGGATCTGATGAAGAAGGAGAAGGAGAAGAATGAAATACCGTGTTGGTGTTTGTGGTGGAAGCGGGTATACAGGGATAGAACTCTTGGTGTGGCTCCGACGTCATCCTCTCTTGGAGGTGGCTTTTATTACCTCTGAGACACAGGCGGGCAAGAAGGTGGGCTCGTGTGAACCCTATCTTTTTGACTATGCCGAGATGACCTATATTTCCCTTGAAGAAGCATCAAATCGAACGGATGTTGATCTTGTATTTCTTGGTCTTCCTCACGAAGCATCGGCAGAGGTGACGCCGCGTTTTCTCAACCGAGGTGTTCGTGTGGTCGATCTCAGTGCTGCCTACAGAATCCGTGAGAGAAAAACCTTCGAGAACGCTTATGGCTTTACGCATCCTTCCTTTGAATTAACAAAGGAGGCTGTTTATGGCCTCTGTGAATTGAGGCGGGAAGAGATTGCTTCTGCACGGTTGGTGGCAAATCCAGGGTGCTATCCAACGAGTATTCTCATTCCCGTGCTTCCTCTTGTGAAGGAAGGTATTATTGGGGGGGATTATCTCATTGCGGATTCGAAATCTGGTTTTTCGGGAAGAGGGCGAAAGACGGATATTCCCGGGCTTTTTTCTGAGATGAATGAAAATTTTTATGCCTATAGTGTGGGAACGCATCGTCATCAACCGGAAATTTCTCAGGAGGTGCAGGGGTATGCGGCAAAACCGATCAAGGTGGTGTTTACTCCTCATATTCTTCCTGTGAATCGAGGGATTTTGAGTACGATCTATTTTCAAAGTGAAAACGACCCAACGAAAGATGTGTATGCCACATGGGAGAAAACCTATACCTCCAGTCCTTTTGTCCGTCTTCTTCGAGGAAGGTTGCCACAGCTTCGGTGGGTGCAGCACACCAATGAGGTTCATCTCTCGTTTGTCTATGATTCTTCCCAGAAGATGGGGATTATTGTGAGTGTGATTGACAATCTCGTAAAGGGTGCCTCAGGTCAGGCTATTCAGAATGCGAACATTATGCTTGGTATAGACGAAACGATGGGATTGATCGAAATTCAAAAAAGGAGTGAGTGATGGGGAATATAACGCTCTTGGAAGGTGGAGTGAATTCTCCCAAAGGATTTCGGGCTACAGGGGTTTCCTGTGGGCTCAAAGAAGGTGGGTATAAGGACATAGCCCTTCTTTACAGTGCTGTTCCGTGTGAAACAGTATGTGCTTTTACCCAGAACAAGGTGAAGGCAGCACCTATTCTGGTGAATCTCGAAAGAGTGGGAAACAAGATTCAGGCGATTATTACCAATAGTGGAAATGCCAACTGTGTTACGGGTGAAGAGGGGTTGCGGAATGCTCAGGAGATGGTGGAACTTACCGAGAAGCATCTTGATCTTGCTACTGGTTCGGCAATGGCGGCTTCTACGGGGGTTATTGGCCGACAGCTTGACATGGACAAGATCCGCTATGGTATTCAACGAATATGTAATGCCATCAAGGCTGACAACGATGTTCGGAGTTATGCAACAGCCATCATGACAACCGACACCAAGATCAAAACACTTGCCTGTGAGTTTTCTCTTGGAGATGTTCCTGTGCGGATTGGGATTACTGCCAAGGGTGCAGGCATGATTAAACCCAATCTCAAGATTCCCCATGCCACCATGCTGGTGTATATTACCACGGATGTAGCGATTTCGAGGGAAATGCTTACCCTTGCCCTTGATGAGGCGATTGGTTTGTCGTTCAACCGTATTTCTGTGGATAATGATACCAGTACGAATGATAGTGTGTTTCTTCTTGCCAATGGTATGGCAGAGAATGTGCCGATTACTAAAGAAGGAGAGGATTTCCAACTCTTTAAAGAAGCCTTGACAAAAGTCTGTCAAGAGGTGGCAAAAATGATCGTCCGTGATGGGGAAGGGGCAACAAAGCTGGTCAAGATTGATGTGAAAAATGCCCTTACCTCGACAGATGCAGAAAAGATTGCCCGAAGTGTTGCGGATTCCTACCTTGTGAAAACAGCGATCTTTGGTCAGAACCCCAACTGGGGGAGAATACTTGCAGCCATGGGGTATTCGGGGGCGAAGTTTGAATTGGAACGCGTTGTTGTGAGCTTGAATGAGCATGTGCTCTTTGCCAATGGTGAACCACAGAAAAGTGGGATCGTTCAGGCTGATGTAGCAATGAGGGAAAACGAGATCACGATCACGATAGACCTTGCTATTGGGCATAAGGATTATTTTGTCTGGACGTGTGATCTTTCCCACGATTATATCAAGATTAATGCCCACTATATTTCTTAATAGGAGAGGATGTGAAAATAATCTTGCTTCTTTTGTTTTTTCCCCTTGTGGGATGGGCTACCAAGGTATATGTTCTCTGTTACCACACTTTTTCAACCAATGCCAAGGTGATGGCAGTTTCTTCATATAATTTTACCCCCGATATTTTTGAAAAGCAGGTTTCCAATCTGTTGGGGGCGGGTTATCGTTTTGTTTCTTGGCAGGATATTATGAGTAATCGTGTTGAGGGGGAGAAAAATATCCTTATCACCATTGATGATGCCAATGTTTCTGTTCGCAATGTTGAGGGGATTTTTGATCGCTACGGGATTCGGGGGATACTCTTTGTCTATCCTGCTATCGTTGGTCGTGTGCACTATGCCCTTACCTATGAGGATTTGCAGCGATTGCAGTCCAAGGGATGGGTTATTGGAGGGCATGGCTACAACCATCTTTATGTGAATGAGAAACTCTACCGAGAGGATTCTGTGAGTTTCTTTAGGGAGATTCGTCTTCCCAAGCAGGTGCTTGAAAAAAAGATGCATGTTCCTGTGACACTGTATGCCTATCCCTTTGGTGCGTACAGCGCTGTTACCATTTCCAATCTTTATGCAGAGCATTATGAGTATGCCTTTACGATAGCGGGAAAACCATGGGTTCTCCCAGCGAAGGACAATTACCAGATACCAAGGTATTTAATGACACCCTCGATGTGGAAACATCTTGTTTCGCTTTTGATTTCAAAACAAACGATTGCCCATCGAGAGGAGGAGGTTTCTCATGCAAACGCTCAGGATAGCACTCTGTCAAATCAATACCACCGTGGGAGATATTGACGCCAATAAAGAAAAAATTCTTTCCTATTGGGAGAGGGCGAAAAAGGATCAGGCTCATCTTGCTGTTTTTCCTGAGCTCACTCTTACGGGCTATCCGCCAGAGGATCTCTTGTATAAGAGTGAGTTTATTGATGCCAATCGTCGTGCTTTGGATGAATTGGTGAAGAGTTCTCGCCGTCATTCGACAGCATTGGTTGTGGGGTTTGTTGATCAGGATGAGAGTGGTATCTACAATAGTTGTGCCCTTATTTTTGGGGGAGAGATTATTGATGTTTATCACAAGATATTTCTTCCCAACTATGGTGTGTTTGATGAAAAGCGCTATTTTCTTGAGGGAAGGCATCTCTCGTATACAGAGATAAATGGGGTGAAGGTGGGGTTTACCATTTGTGAGGATATTTGGTATCCCGATGGTCCTATGCACTCGAGTTGTCTCCTTTATGATACGCAGGTTGTGGTGAATCTCAGCGCTTCACCGTTTCATAAGGCAAAACCGCAGATGCGTGAAAGGATGCTTGCCACTCGCGCCGCTGATGAAAATGCTTTTGTTGTGTTTGTGAATGCTGTTGGGGGACAGGATGAGTTGGTGTTTGATGGGCATTCGAGTGTGTTTGCCCCTGATGGTGGGCTTATCGCTCGTCTCAAGGGGTTTGAGGAGGATTATCAGAGTGTGGACATTAAGCCTGTTGATGTCTTTCAGTACCGTCTCAAGGATGCCCGTCGTAGACAGGAGAAGCTATACTTTCAGTCGAAAGAACTCCCTTGGAGTGTGCAGGCAACCACGTTAGAGCTTTCTCAGCGGAAGCTTTCACCATCGTATGCGGTGATTGAACCGCTTGAACAGACAATTCCCCTTCTTTACAAGGCGCTTGTGGTGGGTACGCGTGATTATGTGAGGAAGAATGGTTTTCGTAAGGTGATTCTTGGTATCAGTGGGGGGATTGATTCAGCTTTGGTGGCAACGATTGCTGTTGATGCCTTGGGCGCTGAGAATGTGTGCGGTGTGTTTCTTCCCACGCGTTTTTCGGCTGATATCAGTAGGGAGGATAGTTACCAGCTTTCGCGTAATCTTGGTTTTGAACTTCATGAGATCGCTATTGAAAGTCTTTTTGGACACTATCTTGATGAATTGAGACCACTCTTTAGGGATACGCCCTTTGGGCTTGCTGAAGAGAATCTCCAGTCTCGTATTCGTGGAACCATTGTGATGGCTCTCTCCAACAAGTTTGGCTATCTTGTTCTCACAACGGGTAACAAGAGTGAGATGAGTACAGGGTATGCAACGTTGTATGGAGATATGGCGGGAGGGTTTGCTGTTATCAAGGATGTTTTGAAAACGGAAGTGTATGCTCTTGCTCATTATAGAAATAGTCTTTCGCCAGTAATTCCAACGCGTATTATCGAACGTCCTCCCTCAGCCGAACTTCGTCCTGATCAGAAGGATACGGACTCACTTCCTCCCTATGAGGTGCTTGATCCGTTGATTCAGGCGTATGTGGAGGAAGATGCCTCATTTGAAGAGATGCTTACCCTTGCTCCACGGGAGGTTGTATCGCGGGTGATGCGTCTTGTCGATGCAAGTGAGTACAAGCGGCGGCAGGCTCCTCCGGGTATTAAGGTAAGTGTGCGTGCTTTTGGTCGTGATCGAAGAATGCCAATAACCAATCGTTTTAAGCCCTATGCTTAACTGGTAGATGCGGTGAGTATGGTGGCTGAAAAGGGTAGGTTTTCGCTTTCTGAGAGGGCATCATTTTGGATGCTTTTTGTCTCGAATTTTTTTATTTTTGCAAGCCATAATATCCTTGGCAATCTCCCTGTGTATCTTCAGCGGCTGGGGATGAATCATACCTTTATTGGTTTTTTCATGAACATGAATGCTTTGGGGCTTATTCTCTTTGTCGTGGTGTTTGGGCATAAGGCTGAACGCTGGGGGAAGAAAACGCTCCTTTTGTTTGCTTATATGCTGGAGATTATGGGCTATGTGGGTATGTTCTTCTTTGCTCGTCATGTGGGGATGCTCGTGGTGTTTCGCTTGGTGAACTCGCTTTCATTTGCTGTGGGGTTTACGGTGAATGCTGCGCTAGCATTTGAGTTTCTTCCGCGGGAGAAGCATACCTCGGGGATTGCTCTCTTTGGAATCTCTGGCATTCTCTCCAATCCGATTGCTGTTTTTGTTGCTGATAGGGTGGTGGCATTGGCTTCGGAGAGAATGGTGTTTGTCGTGGCTGCACTCTTTGCCCTGATGGCTTTGGTGACGATGATTCCTATGAGGGAGGGGCGGCAGGAGATTCGGGAGGATGGGCACTTTTTTGCCGTTTTGTTTCGGAGGGAACTTGTGCCGTTTTTTCTATTGGGGATGATGCTTGGAGGGGCTTTTAGTGTTTTTGTAACATTTCTGCCTACAGCGACAGAAAGGATTTTTGGAGTTTCACGGCTTTCGCTTTATCTTACGGCGTATGCTGTGACAGCTATTCTCTTTCGTATTTTTGTTTCTGAAAGGATTGCAAAAGTGAATGGGAAAAGGCTTTTGGCAGTGGGGTTTGCACTCATTGGCTTGGCTATGGTGAATGCTTGTTTTTTACGCGTGCTTCCACAGGTGGCTATGGTTGGAGTTCTCTATGGGGTGGCCCACTCGATTGTGTATCCGCTTTTGAGTTCGACAGTGGTGCGGAAGAGTCTTCCTCGGGATACCTATCTTGTGAACAGTGTGTATATTGTTTCGTATATCTTTGGTTCGATTGTGATTTCAACGATAGTGGGAAGGATTGGAGATATTTGGGGGGAGGGTTGGATTTTTTTCTGGATGGCAGTGGTGGTATTTTGCTGTGCAGGGGTGATAGAGGCAGCTCTCGTGAGGGAGAGATGGTGGCTTCGTGAGGAGTGAGAAATATTGATTTTTTTGTGTTTTTTCGGTATTCTAATAGAAAATAACGAAAAAGAGGTTTTTTTATGAAACGATATGGAATGGCTTTTTTTGTGATTGTTTTTATTGTGAGTTGTGGGAAAGCATCTCGAGCTGAGGTTCCATCGGGCAAGCCAGCATTGAGGGAAAAGGAAACAAGGGAAGAGCGATTTGAGAGTTATCTTCAACGGCGATTGAAGGAGGGAAATCTTGGTGAAGCGGAAAGGCAGTATGTTCTCTTTCGGCTTTCTCTTCTTTCTCCTTCTTCTCTTTCAAATGGGGTGCGAAATCCGACACTGGCACAGGCGTTTTCGAATGAATTTTTGGAACTTTGGAATCCTCAGGCGTATCGCTCGGCATATACGCTCTATCTTTCACTCACAAACACCTTTGTGCAGGAAAGGGGGTTTCTCTTGGGACGGGCTGGGATTGTGGCTTTTAAGGGGAAACAGTATTCGTTGGCAATAAATACTCTTCGAGAGGCTTTTGAAAGTTCTGTTTCTGAGGAGATGCTTTACTATTATGGGCTGTGGCACTGGTACGTTCAGACGAATAAACAGAAGGCACGGGAGATTTTTTCTCGTATTTCTCCTGAACATGTGGGGGTGTCTTACGCTGAGTGGGGGAGCTTTTTGAAGGATGAGCAGAAGCTTGCGAGGGAAGAAAAAACACCCGTGGATGTTTTGAGAACCTCGTCTGATCCCACAGTTCGATTGGCAGCTTTTGCCTCGTGGTTGGAACAGCAGAGTGTCTCGGGGGAACCGATATGGAGTTATCGTTTTGTTCTTCCCCCCTATATTCCTACGAACCGATCGGTTGGGTACTATCTTTCACCAATGGCATCTCAAATGCCGCGTATGACGAGGGAATGGCCACTTCCCTTTTCGGTTCGTCCGGGGAAACCGGGTCCGAATCGGTATGCTCTCTTTCTTGAGGAGCCTCTTGTGGGTGAGAGTTTTCTTCTCTTGTATGCACAGCCCCTTGTCTCTCCTTGGTCGTCCGGCTATCGTGGGATAGAACCGATTTTCCCATCGCTTTCGTATACCAATGTGTTTTTTGTGTATGTAACTCCACAGCGTGATACGAATGATCGCATGACTAATCTTCTTCTCGAGAGCGTGAATGTCCCCGTGAAGTATTTTCTCTTCTGTTCGCGAATCTACCGTGAAGGGATCTGGCAGTATGCTGTGGTGGGGTTTACTCCCCCCTCGACGATTGATGTTGTGGTTATGAATCCTGTGACACGAGCCATGAGAAAGGTGAGTTTTTCTCTTCTGGATTTTCAACAGATTTATTATGCTGATATTCTTGGAGAGGAAAAGATGTCGTGGTGGGCTGTTGGAAAAACAGTCACAAGGCTTCCTGATACCGTTGTTTCACCATAGTGGGAGATTACCAGCTTCCGCCACCGCCGCCACCACCGCCACCACCTGAGAAGCCACCACCACCGCTTCCACCACTCGATGGAGATGAAGAGAGCACCGTTCCCATTTGATTGATGGAGCTATGGATAGCACTGGAAAGATAGAGCGGTGTGAAGTGTGTTGTTCCTGTGTACCAGGAAGGGGGCGTTTGAAGAATGGGACTGAATCGAGCTATCCACTTCTTTTCAAGTCCGAAGATAATGGCATACGGGAGCGTTTTGTCAAAATAGAGGGGATCATTTTTGAGAAGACGTTCGAGTTGTGGCCATTCTGCTCGTTTTACAAACTCTCTGAAGCCGACCAGATCTTCATAGTATTTTTGACCTATTTTTGTTCGGGCGGGCATAATGAGGGAAAAGAAAAAGGTAATGAGAGCAAGAATGGGTGAGACAATGGCCAAGTACCATATTTCAGAGACAGCAGCCAAGGCAACACCACCAAAGAGGAGAAGAACACTAAGAACGAGCATAAACCCACCAAGTTCTCGAGAGTAGGGTTTGTAGAGTGATTTGTCAGCCACGCTGTCTTTGATGAGTGCTTTGGTGATTCCAAAAGCGGTGGCAAACTGATCTTTGAGGCTTGAAAGCTTGACACTCTCTTTTTCTTCGTCTGTTGTGGAAGAAGGTTGGGTAAGGGTGAGAGTTTGATAATAGGGGGAAAGATTTCTTATCTGTTGGGAGAAGAGGCCTTTCCATAGAACACGTTCATAATCGGTTGGGTTGGTGAGAGGCTTTTGTTTGTGAAAAATGAAGTCCTTGCCAAGAGGGGCAGGTTTTTCTTCGATGATGATATTGCCCTGCGCTGCCCATTGGAAAATGATGGCTATTACATCTCGAGCGTCAACCTTATTGTCGAAAAGCATGCCTGCTTCTGCTGGAGAGAGATCGGCGGGAGGGTAGAAGGATACCATCTTGACAAAGGGTTTGTCTTTACCAAAGCGTGCCCAGAGGATAAAGAGACCGAGAACATAGAGGATGGAGGCGATAAGAGTAATCATAAAGCCATACTTATCCCAGAAACTCTGCTGTTGAGAGATGTCCCAAAATCCGTCTGGGAAGCTGCAGAGGATGGTAACGGCTTCGTTGGGGGCAAGTTCTCCAACAAGTCTTCCAAAGATTGTCTGGGAGGTTGAATCGTAGCTTGCCACTATGCGATTTGTTTCTGTGGAGCCTTGCCTCCCTGCAAAGAAGGTGAAACTGGGTTGCCATGGCTTTTCAATACGAATCTCGAATGAGGCTTTTCGAATGGGAACATCCCAGTCAGTGCCAATGAGATTCCAGTAAAGAGCCTGCCAGGCTTGGTGATTTTGTTTGTTGGTAAAAACAAGAATGGGATTGGAGATTTCATAACTGATAATGTAGGTTTGTGTCCCCTCGACAAAGCTTGATGGAGAGCCAATACGGATGGTGAGAAGATTGTTTTCACGAGAGACTTTGTAGGGGAAGTTTTTCACCTGAATGTTATTGAATTGGAAACGATGGGAAATGGAGTCGCCCTGCCACCGCGTGGGGATGTTTCGATATATGCCTCTTCGTGGTTGATAAAAGAGCACGGTGATGGTTTCTTCGGCGGCGAATTTTCCCTCTGGTGTGAGTCTTACTTTGATAGTATAGTCGCTAATTTCAAAATATTCAGCCCATACCATGAGAGGAACAAGCCAGAGAACAAGGAGGATGTTTTGGCAGAGCTTTTTCATACAGTCCTTCCTTTTGGGGTTAGAATTGGACTTTGACATTTTCTCGTTCGGATTCAGCTGCTTCAAAGAACGGTCGCTTGCGAAATCCTGTCATGTTGGCAATGATGAAGGAGGGGAAGGTTTGACAGAGGATGTTGTAATCGCGGGTAACCGCATTGTAGTAGCGTCGTGCACGCGAGAGTTCATCCTCGATAGAGGAGAGGCTTTTTTGAAGTTCGAGAAAATTGGTGTTCGCCTTGAGATCAGGATAGCTTTCACTGAGGGCAAAGAGGGTTTTGAGTGTTGAGGTGAGTTGGTTTTCGGCGTTGATTTTGTCTTCTATACCGGATGCCTGCATTGCCTGGTTGCGAGCCTGGATAACCTTCTCAAGGGTTTGGGATTCATGTTTGGCGTATCCTTTGACGGTTTCAACAAGGTTGGGGATGAGATCGTAACGCCGTTTGAGTTGCACATCAATGCCAGACCAGGCTTCGTCTGCTTGTGTGGCTAGTCCTACGAGTTTATTGTATACAAAGATAAAGTAACCGAAGGCGAGAACAATAATACCTATTCCAATACCAATTCCTATCATAAGAACCTCCTTTTGGGGGAAGTATAATGAGGGAAAATTTTTTATGCAAATTTTGGAGAGGGGTATAAATTTTTCCCAGTAAAAATTTTGCCATAGCAGATTTTTTGGAACGAGAATTCCCGCCAAAAAATTTCCTCTTTTCTTTCTGTTTTTGCTTGACAATGGGGTTTATTTTATGCTATAATAATAGTCTCACTGATTGAGAGTAGTTTGTGTAGGGTTGTGGTGGGGAGTAGTGAAAAAATAAATTTGGTATAGGTATTGACAAAATCGGTGAAATGTGGTATAATAATAGTCCGCGTTGAGGCTGACGTGGCTGTTTTTTTTTTTTTTAAGAAGAAGTGGATAGGCATGAGGTAGGATATAGTACTGAGGTGAGGAACTACTGATAAGCTAGGACGAACTTGAAGTTATGTTGTGATAATTCATAACGGAGGGTTTGATTCTGGCTCAGAGCGAACGCTGGCGGCGTGTCTTAGGCATGCAAGTCGATCGGCAGCGCAGCCGTAGCAATACGGTGGGCGGCGAGAGGCGGACGGGTGAGTAATGCATGGGAATCTACCTAGAGGTTGGGGATAGCCTGGGGAAACTCAGGGTAATACCCGATGATATCGTAAGATCAAAGGGGCGTTAGCCTTGCCTTTAGATGAGCCCATGTCCCATCAGGTAGTTGGCGGGGTAAAGGCCCACCAAGCCGGAGACGGGTAGCTGGTCTGAGAGGATGGTCAGCCACAAGGGGACTGCGACACGGCCCCTACTCCTACGGGAGGCAGCAGCCAAGAATTTTCCGCAATGGGCGAAAGCCTGACGGAGCGACGCCGCGTGAGGGAAGAAGGTCTTCGGATTGTAAACCTCTTTTGTAAGGGAAGAATAAGGCTATCAGGCAATGGGTAGCTGATGACGGTACCTTACGAATAAGCCCCGGCTAATTACGTGCCAGCAGCCGCGGTAATACGTAAGGGGCTAGCGTTGCTCGGAATTACTGGGCGTAAAGGGCGCGTAGGCGGTTTTGTAAGTCAAATGTCAAAGGCCACAGCTCAACTGTGGTAAGGCATTTGAAACTACAAAGCTAGAGTATAGTGGAAGGCGATGGAATTCCCGGTGTAGCGGTGAAATGCGTAGATATCGGGAGGAACACCGAAGGCGAAGGCAGTCGTCTATGCTAATACTGACGCTGAGGCGCGAAAGCATGGGGATCAAACAGGATTAGATACCCTGGTAGTCCATGCTGTAAACGATGCACACTAGGAGTTGGCAGTTTCTGTTGGCTCCGCAGCGAACGCGATAAGTGTGCCGCCTGGGGAGTACGGCCGCAAGGCTGAAACTCAAAGAAATTGACGGGGGCCCGCACAAGCAGTGGAGTATGTGGTTTAATTCGATGCAAAACGAAGAACCTTACCAGGGCTTGACATGCATGTGACGGTGGGTGAAAGCTCATTTTCCCGTAAGGGACGCATGCACAGGTGCTGCATGGCTGTCGTCAGCTCGTGCCGTGAGGTGTTGGGTTAAGTCCCGCAACGAGCGCAACCCCTGCTTTTAGTTGCCACCTGCGAAGGGGCACTCTAAGGGGACTGCCGGCGACAAGTCGGAGGAAGGAGGGGATGACGTCAAGTCATCATGGCCTTTATGTCCTGGGCCACACACATACTACAATGGTCGTTACAGAGGGAAGCGATACCGCGAGGTGGAGCAAATCCCTAAAAGCGGCCTCAATACGGATTGGAGTCTGCAACTCGACTCCATGAAACCGGAATTGCTAGTAATCGCAGGTCAGCCAAACTGCGGTGAATACGTTCTCGGGCCTTGTACACACCGCCCGTCACACCACCCGAGTCGGTTTTTCCTGATGCTGGTTACTCTAACCGTGAGGGGGAGGCCAGTGAAGGAAGGATTGGTGAGGGGGGTGAAGTCGTAACAAGGTAGCCGTACCGGAAGGTGCGGCTGGATCACCTCCTTATAGGGAGACTGATTTTGTAGGATTGTTTAGAGATGGTAGTTCCTCACCTCATTGTTTTTATTATACTTTAATGGGAGTATAGCTCAGGTGGTTAGAGCGCAGCCCTGATAAGGCTGAGGTCAATGGTTCGAGGCCATTTACTCCCAGTGAGGTAGAAGGGGATATAGCTCAGTTGGGAGAGCACCTGCCTTGCAAGCAGGGGGTCAGGGGTTCAAATCCCCTTATCTCCAGATTATAGGGTATGAGTTTTTTTTTGTTGGGATAGAGAAGAGATTTGAGATAAGATAGGATATAGGACTCAGGTAAAAGGTCAAGGGAGAAAGGGCTAAGGGTGAATGCCTTGGTACCAGTGTGCGAAGAAGGACGTGAAAAGCTGCGAAAAGCGTCGGGGAGTCGCAAATGGCGTAGATCCGGCGATGTCCGAATGGGGTAACCTGGCTAGAGTAATGTCTAGTCATCCCTGATAAGGGAGGCGCACCCGGGGAATTGAAACATCTTAGTACCCGGAGGAAAAGAAATCAAACGAGATTCTCCGAGTAGTGGCGAGCGAAAGGGGAATAGCCCAAACCAGTGGGCATGCTCACTGGGGTTGTAGGACTCTCGTGAAGCACCATGGAACCTAGCAGAACGGTTCTGGGAAGGCCGACCGCAGAGGGTGAAAGTCCCGTATGCGAAAGGGGAAGTGGGCTGAGAGTATCCTGAGTAGCACGGAATTCGTGGAGTTCTGTGTGAATCTGGGGGGACCACCCTCCAAGGCTAAATAACACTGGTGACCGATAGTGGACGAGTACCGTGAGGGAAAGGTGAAAAGAACCCCTGATAGGGGAGTGAAAGAGAACCTGAAACCCTTAGCCTACAAGCTGTAGGAGCCCCGTGAGGGGTGACTGCGTGCCTATTGAAGAATGAGCCTGCGAGTTACAGGTAGTTGCGAGGTTAATCCCTGAAGGGGAGTAGCCGAAGCGAAAGCGAGTCTGAAGAGGGCGTCTAGTAGCTACCTGTAGACCCGAAGCCGCGTGAGCTAACCATGGGCAGGATGAAGTCTCGGTAACACGGGATGGAGGTCCGAACCGGTAGGCGTTGAAAAGTCTTCGGATGACCTGTGGTTAGGAGTGAAAGGCCAAACGAACGTGGCGATAGCTGGTTCTTCCCGAAATGCATTTAGGTGCAGCCCTGTGCAGTAGGTATCAGGGGTAGAGCGCTGGATCGGGAAGGGGGATTTATCCTACCGACCCGAACCAAACTACGAATACTGGTGCTGGTAGCACGGGAGTGAGAATGTGGGGGATAAGCTCCATATTCGAGAGGGAAACAACCCAGATCGTCGGCCAAGGTCCCCAAATACCGCTAAGTGGTAAAGGAAGTGGAATGACCGAGACAGCCAGGAGGTTGGCTTAGAAGCAGCCATCCTTTAAAGAGTGCGTAATAGCTCACTGGTCGAGTTATTCTGCGCCAAAAATGTATGGGGCTAAGCGGTATACCGAAGCCACGGACTCGTAAGAGTGGTAGGGAAGCGTTCTACGATCGACGAAGGATACCTGTGAAGGTATCTGGAGGTTGTAGAAGTGAGAATGCAGGCATGAGTACACGATAAAACGGGTAAAAAACCCGTTCGCCGAAAGCACAAGGGTTCCTGGGCTACGATATTCGTCCCAGGGTTAGCCGGCCCCTAAGGTGAGGCCGAAAGGCGTAGCCGATGGGAATACGGTTGATATTCCGTAGCCACTTACTGGAGTGATGGGGTGACGTTCTGCTTAGAGCTGTGCGGACTGACGGATGTTCGTCGAAGCCTTTGAGGCTGGTGTGAGTCAAATGCTTACGCCGTGAAGCCAAGGGGTGAGCGATCCTTTCTTCGGGGAGGCGAAGACAGCCGAGAGTAGAACCGAGAAAGAACCTCTAAGCGATGAAGGTGAGTGACCGTACCAAAACCGACACAGGTGTGCGGGGTGAATAACCTAAGGCGCTCGAGATAACTCTCGCTAAGGAACTCTGCAAAATGGCCCCGTAACTTCGGGAGAAGGGGTGCCTGCGGAAGCAGGTCGCAGTAAAGAGGCTCAGGCGACTGTTTACCAAAAACACAAGACTCTGCAAACTCGTAAGAGGAGGTATAGGGTCTGAAACCTGCCCAGTGCCGGAAGGTCAAGAGGAGGTGTTAGCCGCGAGGCGAAGCATCGAATCTAAGCCCCGGTAAACGGCGGCCGTAACTATAACGGTCCTAAGGTAGCGAAATTCCTTGTCGGGTAAGTTCCGACCCGCATGAATGGTCCAACGATCTGAGCGCTGTCTCAGCGAGAGGCTCGGTGAAATTGTATGCTCGGTGAAGATACCGAGTACCTACGGCAGGACAGAAAGACCCCGTGGACCTTTACTACAACTTGGCGTTGAAACTTGGTTTACCATGCGCAGGATAGGTAGGAGACTGAGAAATGGGGGCTCTGGCCTTCATGGAGTCGACCTTGAGATACTACCCTTGGTGAATTGGGTTTCTAACTCTCGCCTTGCAATCGGGGTGGAGGACAGCGTCTGGTGGGTAGTTTGACTGGGGCGGTCGCCTCCTAAAGAGTAACGGAGGCGTCCAAAGGTTCCCTCAGCATGGTTGGAAATCATGCGTAGAGTGTAAAGGCAGAAGGGAGCTTGACTGTGAGGCCGACGGGCCGAGCAGGGACGAAAGTCGGGCTTAGTGATCCGGTGGTTGTGCGTGGAAATGCCATCGCTCAACGGATAAAAGGTACCCCGGGGATAACAGGCTGATCTTCCCCAAGAGTTCATATCGACGGGAAGGTTTGGCACCTCGATGTCGACTCATCGCATCCTGGGGCTGGAGAAGGTCCCAAGGGTTGGTCTGTTCGCCCATTAAAGCGGTACGTGAGTTGGGTTCAATACGTCGTAAGACAGTATGGTCCCTATCCGCCGTAGGCGTTTGGGCACTTGAGGGGAGCTGCTCCTAGTACGAGAGGACCGGAGTGGACGAACCGCTAGTGTACCTGTTGTCATGCCAGTGGCATAAGCAGGGTAGCTATGTTCGGGAGAGATAACCGCTGAAAGCATCTAAGCGGGAAACTTGCCCCAAGATGAGGTGCCCCCTATGGTCCGTGGAAGACTACCACGTTGATAGGCTACAGGTGTAAGCGCAGTAATGCGTTGAGCCGAGTAGTACTAATCGACCATAAGCCTTGACCTTTTACTTTGAGTTGCCTATCTTATCTCTGTTTTTATTGCTCTCGACCATAGCGGAGGGGGTACACCCGGTCCCATTCCGAACCCGGAAGTTAAGCCCTCCGTCGCCGATGATACTCCGTATGGGGGAAAGTAGGTGTCGAGAGCTTTTTTTATTTTCCCTATCTTTTTTGAGAAAGAAAAGCTTTATTCATGGTGGTTCA
>Ga0308397_1000074_pt1 | contig 76037 bp, 70 predicted proteins | sample Hotspr20SampleT8_FD_202356 | JGI IMG/M metagenome (GOLD analysis project Ga0308397, IMG submission 202356) | Hot spring phototrophic mat microbial communities from Mushroom Spring, Yellowstone National Park, Wyoming, United States - 20051001_T8 ...
TCTGCCCTTAAGTTAGCGCATATGCCTGCACCTCCCCCAAAATCGCAGGGGCGATTTTGGGGGAGGCGGGAGGGGGACGAAAATTCGAAAGTTGATGTAAAAATGATTTATCCCGAATTGACGTTAATTTACCCTGAAGCCGAATTACCGTTTACAAAAGTTTCGGGCTGATATTCTTCCTGAATAAGCGCGGTAAACGTTTCTACGACCTGCGGATCAAACTGAATGCCCGCCTGCTCTTGCAGGTATGCCAGCGCTTTCTCAATACTCCACGCCTGACGATATGGGCGGTCGTGGGTCAGGGCATCCCACACATCCACAATTGCAAAAATACGCGCATAGAGGGGTATCTGCTCCCCTTTCAATCCGCGCGGATAGCCGCTGCCGTCCCAGCGTTCGTGATGGCAGTAAATCACATCCATGGCGCCTCTCAGGAAGGGGATTTTGGAAAGCAGGTCGTAAGCATACTGTGGGTGCTGGCGCATGACTGTCCATTCTTCTTCATTGAGCGGGCCGGGTTTGTTGAGGATGGCATCCGGGACAGCCATTTTGCCAATGTCGTGCAGCAGAACGCCGTATTGTAAATCTTGCAGCTGTTTTTCGTTCAACCCCATGCGCCGGCCGAGTTTTTCGCTCAATTCCAGCATCCGGTCAGAATGCCCCTGAGTTTCTTTGTCGCGCAGTTCCAGGGTTGCCGACCAGCCTTCGATGGTGGCGCGGTAAGCCTGTTGCAATTCTTGGTAGGCGCGTTGAATGTCCTGAATCATCTGGTTGTGATCCAGGGCTATGGCGGTTTGAGAGGCAAGCGTCTGGAAAAATTCCTGCCACTCGGGCGAAGGTGTGCGCGGCTTGTGAGCAAATACTTCCAGCAGGCCGTAGCGTTGACCCTCAATCGTCATTGGCGCGGCGGCATAAAACTGATAAGGGACAAAACCGCTGAAGCGGCTGGTCAGCCAGTGGGACAGTTCTCCGGTCACCAAACGGTTGATGACCAGCGGTGTGCCGCTGGCAAGCGACTCCTCGGCTTCTTTCACACCAATCTGGGCAGAAATGGGCATGATTTGCGCCAGATTGAAACCGCGGCTGGCGTAAGGCAGCAGGTAGCCTGGCACACTTTCGGTGAGGATGTTGACCGCATCCACTTCCAGGGCGTTTTTGATGACGTTGAGGATGATGCCCATCTTTTCTTCGGAGGAGCGTGGGCTGGTGATGGCGGTGTCAATCTCCCGCAAGGTTTTCAAACGCGCCAGCAGCAAATCTGTTTCGTGTAAATGCTGGCGGATTTTTTCTTCATTCCGGCGCACCTCGGTAATATCCTGCCCGATGCGTGCCATGCCGGCTACTGAGCCATCCGGGTTGCGGATGAAGGTGTTGTTCCACGCAATCAGCCGTTTTTCGCCTGCCCGGGTGAGGATGCAGGACTCATCATGGTGATGGATGTTGTCTTCCTGAATGTGCCGCAAAAAGCGTTCGCGGCGTTTGTGTCGTTCTTCTGGCAGCGCAAAGCGCTCGAACCAATCGCTTTGCAGCACTTCGTGCCAGTTCCAGCCGGTCAGGTTGATGAAGTACTCGTTGCAAAAGACGATCCTTCCCTCGCGGTTGAGGATGACGGCGAGCATCTGCATGTTCTGAAGCATCTCGCGGTACTGACGTTCGGAGGCAGCCAGGGCAAAATGATACCGCCCCATGTCCGCCACCATCTGACTGAGAGCGAGACTCATTTGGGTCAGTTCATCCTTGCCCTGTATGGGAATGCTGATCGAGAAGTCGTGGGAATCGCGAAAACGGTTGATGGCGCGGATAATGGCAAACAAGCGCTTGGTCAGAGTGCGGTTGAAGAATGCCCACGAAAGGCTGCCCATCACCACCGCCAGAATGGCAAGGAAGAGCAGAAAATTGCGAAAATTTTTCAACCCCACCTGATAAATGATGGGAATTTTACTCACCCGCAGCATCAAATAGGGTTCGCCCCGCAGGGTGGTCAGCAGGCTGAATCCGGTGATGTGTTGGGGCTGTAACGGTGCGGTGGAGTGAAATACCACCATATCCGTGTCGGAATTTCGCAGTTGGTTGAATGCTGCGCGGAAATCGGCCGGCAGTTGGGGATTGGTGATGGTTTCTACTTCGATGGAAAGACGGGTGGCTTCTTCCCATTCGGCTAACCGCAGGTTGTTCAGGTATCGTCCGATGACAATCAAGCCGGCCGGTTGACCGACCGCATCATTGCGCAGGATGGCGCGTGCGGCTATCATCAACGGCCCAAACTGAGTCTGAATCAGCCCTTTGGATTGAAATTGCGGTTCGGGAGGTATATGCCCGAGAAAATTCTTGAAAATCTGCCGGTCAATGTCCTCCGGCAAGGGGATGGGATGAAACGTGAACGGGTTGATCGAAAATTCTGCAACCCGGTGCAGGTTCGCGTCATAAAATGCCATCACATCTACCCCCAGCCCCTGAAAGGTTGTGGGGGTCAGGTTATTTTGAGGATAAGCGGGGTTTCGTCCCTTGATGAATTGGTAGGTTTCATCCCAGTAGCCCCAGTCGGCGGCGATGCTGCTTAAGAAATCTGCATCCCGCTGCAAAAGGGCTTCGACACGCTGAATGTCCTGATGTAACAGGTTTTCTTCCAGTGTGCGATAATGACGGAGGAACAGCGTGTTGGAAATCAAAACAAGACTGAGGATGGAAATTCCTCCCGCCAGCAGGGAAAAGAGTAAAATGCGGTTGCGAAGTGTCACAGTGTCCCCTCACAGCATCCGTTCAAATGAGTCTGGCATGCGGAAAAGGCGAGCGGGAAATTGCATCCGGCAACTTGAGTCGGATTATTCCGGAAGTTTTCTCCCTGGCTTGCCGGCTGAGCGAACCAACCTGCCACGACCAATTGGCCTCATTTACCGATTATCGCTCATCTTGATGAATTCTGAATGGCAAAAAAATTACAATGAACTTACAAATTTCGTACGACAGTAAAAAAGCCTTGACTTGCCGGCAAAGTGGGATTGGCGCTCAGGTCAGGAACGAAATGGCGGCTTATTTCGTCTTTCCTTTGTCGAATACTTGCAGATGCTGACCTGAAAAGGAGGACGAGATGAGCCTTTGGAGAAAGAGTCTGATCGTTTTGCTGGCAGGGCTGTTGATCCTGACGGCCTGTGCCCCTGCACCAACACCGCTGCCCACCGAGCCGGCGGTTAATCCCACTCCCAAGGAGAGCGGTATGGATGAGGATGAAGTGTTGATTTCTTCCCGCCCGCGGAATACAGCCCCACCAAGCGGGGAAATTGCCCTGCGTGAACTGGTGAATGGCAACAACGCCTTTGCGCTGGATTTATACCAGCGACTGGCGCAGGAGCCGGGCAACCTGTTTTATTCCCCCTACAGCATCTCGCTGGCACTGGCAATGACCTACGCCGGAGCGCGCGGTGATACCGAGCGGCAAATAGCGCAAACGCTGCATTTTAACCTGCCGCAGGAACAGCTCCATCCGGCCTTCAATATGCTGGACCTGAACCTGCGCCCGCTGGAGCAGAAACCTGCCAGCGGGGAGGAACAACCGTTTCAGTTGAACATTGCCAATTCGTTGTGGGGGCAGGCGGGTTTCGATTTTCTGCCTGAGTTTCTGGACTTGCTGGCGGAAAACTACGGCGCGGGAATGTACCGGGTGGACTACAACGATCCGGAATCTGCCCGCCAGCGGATTAACCGTTGGGTGGAGGAACAAACGCGGGAGAAAATCAAGGATTTGATTGCTGAGGGAGTGCTGAACCCGCTTACCCGGCTGGTGCTGGTCAACGCCATTTACTTCAAAGGCGCGTGGGTTTACCCGTTTGATGAAGGCGCAACCCGCGAGGCGGCTTTCACCCTGCTGGATGGCAGTCAGGTGACGGTACCCATGATGTCGCTGGCAAAGAATCTGCTCTACCTGCGGGGGCCAAACTACCAGGTGGTGCGTTTGCCCTACCAGGACAGCGCGATGGGCATGCTGGTCATCATACCGGATGAAGGTCAGTTTGAGGAAGTGGAGAAAGCCATCAGCCCTCAGCTGTTGGAGGAGATTCGCACATCCTACTCCTTAACGGCTTTGCGCTTATCCATGCCCCGCTTCAAGGTGGAAAGCAGTTTCAACCTGAGCCAGACACTGGCGGAAATGGGCATGCCGGCTGCTTTTGAAGCCGAGCTGGCGGATTTTTCCGGCATGATCGGGCGAAAAGATTTGTTCATTGCGGATGTGGTGCATAAAGCCTACGTGGATGTCAACGAAAAGGGAACCGAAGCCGCGGCGGCAACGGCAGTGGTGATGGAGTTAAGTGCCATGCCCATGGAAGAGGTTGAGTTGACCATTGACCGCCCCTTCCTGTTCCTGATTGAAGATCAGCAGAGCGGTACGATTTTGTTCGCCGGGCGGATCGTAGACCCGCGCTAGGTACAGGCAAAACTCATTCGGGCTGGCGGAACTCCCGCCAGCCTATTTCCGCTTCAAAGGCGCGCCTTTCCTCGCCGTTCAGACTGCCGCAAATCACATGCACCAGCGGGCTGCCGGAGCGTTCGCCAACCGAGAGGGTGACGCTGCTGCCGGGCAGCACCTCGTGATTGTAGTTGATTTGCAGGTAGGCCGGCTGGTAACGGCGGTAATGTTCGGGGGGAAAGCAGTCGCAAATCCATTCGACGTAGCGGGCGTTGTTGACGTGATTCATCAGGTCGAGGTCGCTGTAGGCAGCCTGACGGGTCAGAACGGGGGACATTTCGGCGGGCAGGGCAATTTTTTCCAGATTTTCGTTCAAGGTACTCAGGCCTTCGTTGAGCGGCAGGCTGCCGGGCAGGCTATTGGGCAGCAACATGCGCCGCTTGTACGGGTCAATCAATAGCCAGGCTGAAGTTGCCACCGCCAGCCGTTTGCCGGCCGGAGTGGTGAACAAAAAGTCGCGGGTGAAGAAGATTTTTTGCTGAATGCCGCGCGGAAAGGTCTGCAGAACAATTCGATTGGGGATGGTGGGAAAGTGCTCGAACTGAATTTTGATGCGTGAAAGCACCCAGATCATATGCTTTGCCATCATGTCGGGGTAATCGTATCCCAGATTGCGGGCGTGGTTGGCGGCTGCTTCTTCCATGGCTTGAAAGAAGGCAGCCGGTTTCCAGCGGTTATTCAGATCGGTTTCAAAGACACGGACGTGAAATTGTTCGCACCAGATGGGTTGAGGAAGGGTGGATGGGTTTGACATCTCAGACCTGCTTAAAAAGGTATCCATGAATGATTGGGATATTGTACTTCAGAAATTGGGCTTAACCCGTAACCGCTTTGGCTTTTTGGCGTCATACTTTTAAGAGTGATGGATGAAGAAAACCACCTGCTGGAAGGCGCGCGCCGCTTTGATCTGGAATGTCTGGCGGCGATTTATGACCGTTATAGCGACCGGTTGTATTCCTACGCGGTGCGGCTGTTGGGGGATGCCGATCTGGCGGAGGAATGTGTTGCGGAAACCTTTTCGCGCTTCCTGCAGGCGCTGCACAACGGCGGCGGTCCACGCGATCATCTGCAAGCCTATCTGTACCGGGTGGCGCATAACTGGATCACAGACCTGTTCCGCCGCCAACCCCGGCTGGTGGAACTGGAAGAAAACCTCGGCAGTCACGGGGATGATGCTGCGGATGATGCCTTTAACACCGAACAGGAAAAACAACGTCTGCGGATGGCGCTGCAAGCCCTCACTCCAGATCAGCGGCAGGTGATTCTGTTGCGCTATTTTGAAGGCTGGGAAAACGAACAGGTGGCGGCGGCGCTGGAAAAGCCGGTTGGAGCAGTGAAAGCTTTGCAGCACCGGGCTGTGGCTTCGCTGCGGCGTTGGTTAAACCCGGATGGGAAGGAGAAGGAAAACCGATGAAAGACGAAAGATGGGATGATGAATTAAAGGCTCGCCTGCAGCCGCTTCAAAATACACCACCGCGTGACCCGCAGCGGGCGGCTCAAACCCGGGCTGCTTACCTGCAAACAGCTCAACAACTGGCAGAGACCGTATCTCAATCACCAAAACGGCGTCCTATAACAAAAGGGATGTGGATGCCCTTGATCTTTTGGAAACGAAAGGAGCGGTCTCTGATGGTTAATCCAATTCTTGCTTTGGTACTGGTACTTTCACTGGTGTTTGGCGGGGGAGGGGCAACCGTGGCTGCAGCTCAATCCAGCCTGCCCGATCAGCCTCTCTACGGACTGAAACTGTGGAGCGAGGATGCCCGCCTGAGTTTTACCAACCAGCCCGAAAGCGGCTGGCAGCTGGCTTTGCAATTTGCGGAACGGCGGATTGCTGAAATTCGGGCAATGATTGAAGCCGGAAAGCAGCCAGATGAAGCCCTGCAAACCCGCTATGAGGCGCAACTGGAACAGGCCTTTCGGTTTGCACAAAACCTGCCGGATGAGCAAGCTTTGCAGGCTTTGGAACAAATCCGTCAACGGCTGCGCCTGCAAGAAGAACAACTGAGCCAGTTGCCTGCCAATCAGGCGGTGCTGGTGCAAACGCGCAGCATGATTCAACAGCGGTTGCAATGGGTGGAGAACGGTTTACAAGAGCCACACCAATTCCGCCAGCGGCTGCAGCAAGGGCTGCCCCAACAGGATGTTCCACCAGCCCAGCCGGGCAGCGGCAACCCGTGGACGGATGACACCCCCACACCGGGCAGCGGCTACGGCAGCGGGCAGGGCGGCAATCCGTGGACGGATGAAACCCCTACGCCCGGCAGCGGTTACGGTTCTCCGGGTGGACCGGGTGAGCAGGGCGGCGGCAAAAAACCCTAATTGTGAATACAGTTATATTCACCCTCTTGTGCGGGCGGCGAGTTCTTTCAGCGCCGCCCGCGCGGCGTGATAGCCAGCCATGCCGTGTACTCCGCCGCCGGGCGGGGTAGAAGCGCTGCACAGAAAGACACCCCGAAGAGGGGTGCGGTACGGGTTGAGGCTGAAAACCGGGCGGGTGAACAGTTGGGTCAGCGTTTGGGCGCCGCTGTTAATATCGCCCCCCACATAATTGGGGTTATAGGCTTGCATTTGTAAGGCTGAGAAGGTATGCCGCGCGAGGATGCGCTGGCGGAAACCGGGCGCAAACCGTTCAATCTGGTCTTCGATGGCGGTCAGGTAATCCTGTGGGCTGGCATGAGGGACGTGGCAATATGCCCAGGCGATATGTTTGCCGGTCGGTGCGCGGCGCGGGTCAAACAGGGTGGGTTGAACGAGGATGAGGAAAGGGGTGGCGGGATTTTTGCCCTGCCAAACGGCGCCTTCTGCCTGACAGATTTCTTCCAGTGTGCCGCCGAGGTGAACGGTCAACGCACGGCGGACGGTTTCGGCTTTCCACGGGATGGGCGCGTCCAGCACCCAATCCACTTTGAACACACCCGGGCCGTAGCGGTAACGGCTCAATGACCGGCGGTAATGATCCGGCAGGCGTCCTCCGCTTATGCGCAATACTTCGCGCGGGGTCAGGTCGAGCAGGGTGAGACGGGCGGGGGGCAGCTCGTCCAGCGCGTTCACCTGCCAGCCGGTACGGATTTCTCCTCCCAGGTGGCGCAGGTGTTGCCCCAACGCATGGGCAAGTTGGGCTGAGCCGCCTTCGGCCAGGGGGAAGCCGCTGGTGTGGGCCAGCATGTGGAGCACCAAACCGAAGGCAGCCGTTCCGGCAAAATGCAGCGGTAAAATGGCATGGGCGGCCATTCCGCCGAACAGGGCGCGTGCCGGCGGCGTACGGAAAGCCAGCTTTGCCAGGTGCTCGGCCGGCAGCAATGCCAGCGGGGCAAAGCGAAGCGCCGCCCCCCAGTGGCGCGGCGGCAGTGGCAGCGGGCCTAAAAAATCGGTCAGGATCTGGCGGGCGGAGCGCGCCAGCGGGGAAATCAACCGGTGGTAGGCGGCCGCATCGCTCTCCAGTCCGGCAGCCGTTTCTTTGATGGAGCGACTGACCGTTACAGCGCGGCCGTCATCCAGCGGATGGGCAACCGAATAAGGCGCGTAAAGCCAGCGCAGACCGTAGTCGCTGAGCGGCAGTGTGGATAGGAAGGGCGAATTGACCGCCAGGGCGTGAACGGTGGCGCAAGGGTCATGGATAAAACCGGGCAGGGTCAGTTGGGCGCTGCGCAAACCGCCGCCCATTTCAGCGGCGGCTTCAAGCACCAGCACTTTCAGCCCATTTTGCGCCAGATGGACGGCGGCTGCCAGGCCGTTGGGTCCGCTGCCGACGATCACGGCATCCAAGGCTTTGTGCGGTGGGAATCTGGTCATGGCGAGGAGGGGGTCAATCTGGCGGTGCCGGAGCTTCTGTTTGCCAGTGAATCACCTGAATGCCCGCCTGCTCCAGAAACTGGAGAGCGATGGGGTCAATCCGGTAGGGTTCGCGGTAAACCAACCGTGAGATGCGCGCATTGATCAGCATTTTGGTGCAATTCAGACAGGGGAAGTGGGTGACATAACAGACTGCATCGCGGGTTGCCAGCCCAAAAACGGCTGCCTGGATGATGGCGTTGACTTCGGCATGAACGGTGCGTACACAATGTCCGTCCACAATCAGGTGGCCGACATCGTCGCAGTGGTCCAGCCCGGCCGGTGAGCCGTTGTAACCGGTGGCAATGATGTGCTTTTCACGCACCAGCACCGCGCCGACCTGGGCACGGTCGCAGGTGCTGCGCAGGGCAACATCTTCGGCAATTTTCATGAAGTAGGAATCCCATGAAGGCCGCCGCATAGCCTTATTGTAGAAAAGAAGGAGAGGGCTGTCAAACGCCAAAGGGGGTGAAGTTCGGGCAAGTGTGAGGTGAGGGCGGGTTTTGAGCGGGTATAATTCACTTCATGAACACAAACACCAAATCCTACGGTTCTCTTTCTGTTCTACTGACGCTCGGTTTGTTTTTATGGGTACTGTTGATGTACACCTTTCTGCATGAGGGCGGCCATGCGCTGGTGGCGTGGCTTTCGGGCGGGAGTGTGCATGTGTTTGATATCAACTTTTTCAATCTGGGGGCACATGTCCGCACCAGCGCTGAGCTCAACCGCAGCGGGGAGGTCTTGAATAGCCTGGCGGGCATGGGGCTGCCTTTGCTGGTTTGGCTTTCTTTTATGCTGCTTGTGCCGCGGCGGGCAAGTCCGCTGCTGGAAACGCTGAAATTGATTACTTCCGCCGGGGTGCTGGGCTCGTTGATTCCGTGGGTGGTCATCCCGCTGGTTGTTGCCAGCGGTGGCGGGCCGGTCAGTGATGACGCCGCGCGATTCCTGGAGTACAGCGGACTTAATCCGAATTGGGTGGCGGCGTTCTTTGCGGTGCTGATCTTTGGGTTGTACCGGCTGGCGCGGGCGCGAATCAGCAATCTGGCTGCGCTGCGCGAGTTGATTTTGGGCAATCAGGATGGGGGTGCGTTTGGCTGGCAGCAAAACCGCCGAACGTATCTGACCCTGCTGGTCAGCGCCGGGTTGGTGTTGGGTTTGACGGTGCTGATCAATGCCGTTGGCGGCGGGGTCAATCGGACGGTGGCGCCCGTCCCGGCAGGGTATCAGTTTGTGCGGCGGGTGGATCTTTCAGCGAATCATGGTCAGGATGAAGTGATTGCCGTATTTACCCGCTGGCTGGGCAGCGGCGGCATTTTGCTGGATCTGCAGAATGTCAGGAGTGAGTTTTTAGAGGTGCGGCTGGTGGGGGATAATGGTTTTGAGGATACCCTGCTGCACGGTGAGGATTTCACATCTGAGCGGGGGCGGGTGGAATTCACACAGGATTTGCCGCCGGGCGAGTACCGCATTTTGTTGAACGCACGCCGGGCAAGCGGTGGAATCAGCGTCTACCTGCGCGGTCGGTGAAAGCCGGTTATGGCAGCGGGTTGATCTGCCAGAGCAGCAGCAGGCCGGTCGAGTCGAGGGATGCCAGCCAGCGTCCATCTGGAGAAAAACGGGCGCTGACGACACTTTCCTGATGACCGGACAGGGTTTCGAGGATGTTCATATCGCTGGTGGTGTAAATATCTGCACGGCTGCCAACTCCTACCGCCAGCAGACGGTCATCCCATGAAAATTCAAGGCTTTGCGGCATGGCATCCTGCCGCAGGCGGAGGAGTTCCTGCCCGAGCACGGCATCCCAGACGAAGAGCACTGGGGTGAATTCCCCGTCCATTGTCCCCCCGGCAGCGCTGACCAGCAAGGTGTCCGCCCGCGAGCGGGCAAAGGCGGTAACAAAATCCTCGTGGTCTAAGGAAGGGTAGAGGGTTTCGCTGGGAATATTCTGCAGTTGAATGCGCGCGCGGGCAGACCAGACCAGATCCAGAATGTTTTCAGCAATGCGTACATCATAGACCGGCGCTGCGGTTTGAAAACCGGTGATTTTCTTGCGAAATTCAAGGGTGTGAGCGTCATAGAGAGTGGCAGCCCATTCCTCGTTGGAGGCAATCACCAGCAGCAGACCATCCGGTGAAAAATGAGCGCCGCCGAACGGAAAACCGGGGGTGAGGGTGCGCTGTTCGCCGTTGGTGATGTCGGTCAGGGTGAGCGTGAGCTGATCGGTTGTGGAAAGCAGGGTGCGTCCGTCGCTGGAAAAATCGAGCAGGCTGCCGAGAGCGGGGTCGTTATACGAGAAAAGGGGCTGCAGGTCAGGGACGCTCAACAGGGTAACGTTCTGGCTGCCCAAAACGGCCACAGCGGGATAATCGTTTGCCCAAATTAAGCGCTGCGCGTCGGGGAGGGTGGTTTGACCGGCAGGCTGGAAATGACGGGCAGGCGTTGGGGAAGGAGAGGGGGTAAGGGTCGGGGGAGGGGCAGCGGTCAGGGTTGGGGTAGGCGGCGGAGGGGTCAGGGTTGGCGGCTGTTTGGGGGCAGAAGGCAGACAGGCCGTCAGAAGGAGCAGGAGGAGAAGGGAGAGGGTATTTGTTCGCATCAGGATGGATGCCTCCGGCTAGTTCAGATAATATCCAATTTCCAAGGCTGACTGATTTGAATATAGCAAAGTATAATTGAGTTTGGAATGATGGTATGAAACTGATTATCCAGATTCCCTGCTACAACGAAGCCGAAACGCTGCCGGAAACGCTGCAACAATTACCTCGCCAGATTGAGGGGATTGATGTGATTGAAATACTGGTTGTTGACGATGGCAGCAAGGATAATACAGCAGAGGTTGCTCGCGCTTTCGGGGCAGATCATGTCTTGTCACTCCCATTTCATGTCGGATTGGCCGGGGCCTTTTATGCGGGTTTAGATGAATGCTTGAAATTGGGGGCTGATATCATTGTCAATACGGATGCGGATAACCAGTACAATGCCGAAGATATTCCTGTTCTGATTTATCCTTTGTTGCATGGTAAGGCAGAAATTGTAATTGGTGACCGCGGAGTTGGAAGTTTAGCGGTGTTTTCGCCCTTGAAGAGAAAATTACAGGTTATTGGCAGCCGTGTCGTTTCGGCTGTGGCTGGTTTAGACATTCCGGATGCGACGAGCGGCTTTCGAGCCCTAAGCCGCGAGGCTGCCTTGAGAACTCTGGTGCTGAGTGATTATTCCTATACCTTGGAAACGCTGATCCAGGCTGGCAACCGTGGTATGCGGGTGATATCTGTGCCGGTGCGAACCAACCCCCCCCGCCGCCCTTCCCGTTTGATGAGAGGGATTGGGGACTACCTGACCCATTCGACTGCCACCATTTTACGATCTTATACCATGTACCGCCCTTTGCGGGTTTTCTTTCTTGCCGGTCTGTTGTTAATCATTCCGGGAATGATCCTGGTAGGCAGGTTTTTGATTTTTTTCCTTCGCGGAGAAGGTGGCGGTCATATTCAATCCTTAATTCTTTCGGCAGTCTTGCTGATTGTAGGCTTTCAAACCGGATTGATTGGTTTGGTTGCAGATCTGATCAGCAAAAATCGGCGGATTTTGGAGGATATTTTATACCGCTTAAAGCAGATGGAGGAGGGGGAAAGAAAGTGAGGTTTGTAATTGTTGGGCCGGTATATCCATATCGAGGAGGAATTGCCCACTATACCAGCCGAATGGCTCAAGCAGCCATTGAGGAGGGTCATGAAGTAAAGGTGATTTCATTTGCACGTCAGTATCCGCGTTTTCTTTACCCCGGCAAGTCGGATCGCGACCCCAGCCAGGAAGTCATGCGCATAGAGGCAGATTATCTTCTAGACCCCTTATATCCATGGACGTGGGAAAGAGCGATTAAAGAAATTGATAAGTTTTCACCAGAATTGGTGGTTATCCAGTGGTGGACAACGTTCTGGGCGCCTGCATTTGGGTGGATCAGTTATCGGCTTAGGAATCATATCAAGGTTGCCTTTCTGATTCACAATGTAGTTCCTCATGAAGCCAGGTTTTTTGATCCCTGGCTGGCAAAGTTGGTTTTAAGACAGGGAAATAAACATATTGTTCAATCGGAAAGCCAGCGGCAGAGACTTAAGGAATTGCTTCCCAAGGCAGATCCTGTTTTGATTGAACACCCACTTTACGATCAGTTTGCCGAAAAGAGAATGAGCAAAGAAGAAGCCCGCCGCCGGCTAGGTTTGCCCGAAGATCGTCCGGTTTTGTTGTTCTTTGGAATTGTCCGACCGTACAAGGGTCTGACCAATTTGATTGAAGCCTTGGCGTTGGTTTATCAGGAGGGTTATTCTCCCCTCTTGATTGTGGCAGGTGAATTTTGGGAGGACGTGGAAATTTATAAACGAAGAATCAAAGAGTTGGGTTTACAAGAGGCGGTTCGGATTTATAATTATTACATTCCCAATGAGGAAGTGCCGGTTTTCTTTAGCGCAGCGGATGTGTTTGTTGCGCCTTATACAGGCGGCACACAGAGCGGAGCCTTGAAAATTGCATTGGCTTTTGGTTTGCCGGTGGTGGCAAGCGAAGGGATTATCGAACGAGATAATTTAGACACGATATTGGTGTGGAATACAAAGAAGGAAGAGTTTGTAAATGTTTTTAAAGAAGCCATTTCTTTGAAAAAAAACTTGACCGGATCGAATAATCCTAAAAATTGGAACAACCTTATCTCATCCGTTTCTACTTTTGTTTAGAATTCTTCCTTCAAAGATGAAGATTTTGTTCTTGTTGACACAGGACCTTGAAAGTCCAAGCGGTTACGGAAGATATTTTCCTCTTGCAAAAGAACTGGTTAAGTTAGGACATGATGTAACCATTTTAGCTCTCCATTCGAACTATAAAAAGCTAAGTGAAAAACGAACTAACAGGGAAGGTGTAGATATTTATTATGTTTCACAGATGCATGTGCTTAAGGAGGGAAAGACAAAAAAGTATTTTTCATCACAAGAACTGGTAAGAAAGGTTTTACTTGGCAGTTTTGAGCTAACCCGAATGGCATTAAATCAAAACGCAGATATTCTTCATATCTGTAAAGCGCATCCAATGAATGGCGTTGCGGGAATTATTTTTAAGTATTTACGAAAAAAACAAGTATATTTAGATTGTGATGATTACGAAGCTGGAAGCGGGAATTTTAAGAAAAAATGGCAGAAAAGGATTGTTGAATTTTTTGAAAATTCAATTCCCTTAAGGGTTGATTTTATAACAGTTAATACAAATTTCATGAAAGAGAAGCTTATCAGAATAAATGTACCAGAAAATAAAATTTATTATCTTCCAAACGGGGTAGATAAAAATCGGTTTAGGTACCCAGGCGATGAGTCTATTAGAAGTCTCCGGGAGAAATATCAATTAGATAATAAAAAAATTGTTTTATTTGTTGGAAGCTTAAGTAAACCCAGTCACCCGGTTGATTTATTAATTCATTCCTTTGCTATCTTGAGAAAGAAGGATCCGAAAAGTCACCTTGTTATTGTGGGAGGGGGTGAAGAATTTGACAATTTGGTAAACCTAACGCAAAAGCTTGAATTAACTAATAGTGTAACTTTTACAGGAAAAATTCCGCCAGAGAAAATTTCCGCTTATTATTATTTGGCTGACATAAGCGTGGACCCTGTATTAAACGATGAATCTGCAAAAGGCAGATGTCCCTTGAAATTGTTTGAAAGCTGGATTTGTGGTGTACCTTTTGTATCTGTAGATGTTGGAGATAGAAAATTTCTATTGGGTGATCCTCCGGCGGGTCTTTTAGCAAGTACTTCAGATCCAGAAGATCTGGCAAATAGTTTGTATACAGTCTTGAGAGATGAGAATTTATCCGAAATTTTACGCCAAAGGGGGTTTAATAGAGTAAAAAATTATTACTGGGATAAAATAGCGAGGCAGCTGAATGAAATCTATATTGGAAATTTAAAGGCATATCAATAAAAAGAGTATGAAAAATCAAGTTATAGTTATCATAGTTAATTGGGACAGATCTAACGATACCATAGAATGTATCCAATCGGTTCTGAATTCTGATTATCCTTACATTCATCTTTTATTAATCGATAACGGTTCATCAGACGAAGTATTTTATAAAGTAAATCAGAGATTCCCTTACATAGAAACAATAAGACTGAAAGAAAATGTAGGTTTTGCAAAGGCGTATAATATAGGTTTTAATCATGCAATTGAACATGGTTTCACAGAAATATTAATATTGAACAACGATGTGATTATCCATCCTTCTGCTATAAGTTTTCTAATGAGTGCAAAATCTGATATAGCAGTTCCAAAAATTCTGTTTTACGAAAAAAATAATGTCATCTGGTCTGCAGGCGCAAAATGGAAAAAGTTTCCCCCAAGAGTGATAATTGATGGATTCAATGAGAATGATAATCCAAAATATAATCAAGAAAAAATTTTGCAATTTGCAACAGCTTGTGCGTTATTGGTAAAAAGCGAGGTAATATCGAAAATTGGAGGGTTCGATGAAGATTATATTAGTTACTTTGAGGATTATGATTTTACCTGCAGAGCAAGTAGAGCTGGGTATAAAATAGCTTATGTACCTAAAGCAATTGTATTTCATAAAGTTTCAAGGAGCCTAGGGGAAAATTCTTACGCGAAATGGTATTATTTGGGTAGAAATTCATTTTTGTTTTATAAAAAAAATAATTTCCCCTTATCTTTTTCGTTTTATTTTTTAGTCTGGGTGTTGTTGAGGGAATTATTCAAAATGAATTTTCGTTCAATAATTCCTTTTGTAAGAGGAGCATTTTTTGCAATTAGGGAAATTAAAGGATGAGGTCTTTCAAATTATGGAATATGTAAGATGTGACGTGTGTGGATCAACAGAATACAGGTATTTCATGCGACGGGTCGATCGTTATAGTGGTGAAGTTTTTCAATATGTAAAATGTAAAATATGTGAATTGATTTACCTTAATCCAAGGCCTTGTAGAGAGGAAATTATTAAGTATTATCCAAACGACTATGAAGCATTTGACATAGAAAATCTAAATAATCCTAGTATAAGAAATAATAATATTTTGCAATTGAAATATGTGGAAAAATATGTAACGAATAGAGGCAAATTACTTGATATTGGATGTGGAATGGGAGGATTTTTATCCATTGCCAATGAGAGGGGTTGGTTTGTAAAAGGGATTGAGCCAAATCCAGTTGCTTCTGAAATTGCAAGAATTTATCTCAAGATTGATGTGCTTAATGGCAATTTACAGGAAATAAGTCTTCCAAAAGATTATTTTGACGTGATAACTTTTTGGGATGTTCTGGAGCATTTGTATAATCCAAAAGAAACTCTAAAGATTTGCTATAACTTACTGAAAGATGGTGGCTTCCTAATATTCTCAATTCCAAATATTAACAGCTTTGACCGTTTTTTTTTCGGCAACAAATGGATTGGCTGGGATGCACCACGTCATTTCAATTTGTTTTCTGAAAGACATGTCAGTAAAATACTTGAGGAAACCGGATTTGATTTGATGGACAGAAATTGTATTAGTGGAGGCAAAGGCTCTTTTTACCTAAGCATGATGAGTGTGTTGGAAGAATCCCAAACTAAGAGGTTCAAAAAAATTAGCAAAATGATAGATTTTCTATTATTCCCTTATCGAAAGTTTTCTTATTTATTAAAAATGGGACCCATAATTAATTATGTGGCAAAAAAAAATAATAGCATTAAGTTTTAAAGAATATGATTTTCCGTCACAAAAAAAGTGGTGGATCATTGTATTTTTGTTACTTATTTGTGCTGTTATCTTAAGATTTTGGGGAATAGAAAAAGAAAGCGTTTGGATTGATGAGGCTTATTCTATATTTTTGGCAAATCATTCTTTCCAAGAAATTATTCAGGGAACAATTGCCGATCAGCATCCGCCGTTATATTATTTACTGTTAAGTATTTGGCTGCAAGGTAGTAATTCGGTTGTCCTAGCAAGATCATTTTCTGCAATACTGGGTGTTTTTTTTGTTTTTCAAGCCTTTGTTTTTTCAAAGAAAGTTCTAAATGACATCGCGGCTATAGAAGTTGGCTTCTTGATAACTATATCTCCGTTTCATATATGGTATTCACAAGAAGCGCGAATGTATATGTTATTAGCGGTTTTAGTAATGGGATCAATGTGTCAATTTTTTTTGATTTTGGAGGGCAAAAACAGATTAATTTCATATACTATATTAACAATACTGGCACTCTATACCCATTATTTTGCAATATTCATTTTATTGACTCAATTTTTTGTTATTTTAATCCTGAGAATTAATTCATTGATAGCAAGAAAACAATTTCTGATCAGTTTATTGGGTATTTTTGTCGTTCTGGTGATTTTCTTGCCATGGTTACCAATTGCATTTTACCAAAGTCAAAGCCATCCATTGGTATGGATAGAAAAATTGAGTTTACAAACCTTTTTAGACACTTTCCTAAGAATATTATTTGGGAGTGGCTTTCTATTATTGCCACCTTTGCTAAGATCTATCACGTTTATAGTAATAATTTTATTGATTGCTTATACTGTATATAGAGAGATTATAAAAAATAATTATAAAGATTTATTTTTTATAGCCATACTTATTTGGGCATTTGCACCATATCTTATGGTTTCAATTATTTCTGTAAGATCTCCAATTTTCCAATATAAGCAATTTCTGTTTTTAATCTTTCCCATTTTATTGCTGTATATTTGGGTATCCCACAAAAAACGAGAATGGATTAGATTGCTTATGATTGCTGTAGTAGTATTCTTTTCGGTAATTTTCTTATTGTTTCAACAATCTACAACGACCAAAGATAATTGGAAAGGATTAGGAGGGTACCTAAATCAAAAGGCAGAATTACAAGACGGCATATTTTGTAATCCAGCGGCTTCTAAATTACCATTATCATTTTACATAAAAAAAAGTTTTGACATCAGAGGGTATCCTTTAGATTATGATATTCTTAAGGGGGGATGGGAAGGCGAAAGAATATCTCAAAGAAATATTCATGAGATTATCAATGGTTATCCTTTTGACAGAAAAAGAGTCTGGTTGATAGAATTTTTCCCAGAATTATGGGATCCTGATAAGTTAATAAGAAAATCATTAAATAAAAAATGTGTGATGGAAGAAGAGCAATATTTTGGAAACATTACACTTACTTTATATCGAGATTGTCATGATGAATAAACTAATAGTTAACTTTTACAATAAATTACTTGAAATATCAAAAAATAGAAAAATTATAAAACTTACAGCGGTTTTGCTTATAAGTTTCAGCTTAATAGTGATGTTTCTCATTAGTATCAAGGGTATAAACAATTTAAATTTTCAAAGAATCTCATACCTTAGTTACCAATATATATTACTTTCTATACTTCTATACCCTCTAGGAATGATTCCTACAGCAATAGCATGGCATTATACTATAAAGTCCTTAGACGTTAATTTACCTTTTTTGACAAATTTAAAAATCTATCTACTCACTTTATTCCCACGGCATTTACCTGGTTTTGTGTTCTTTCTCGGCAGTCGAACTTTGTTGTATGATGAGATAGGTATATCAAAGGTTAAAATAATTTCAGCAACTTTTTTGGAGAGTGTTTTGTTAGCTATTACTGGGCTTGTTATTACTCTGATGTTCCCCGTTTTGGGAATTCAGTACGGTCAAATTAATAATATTGGGTTATACATTATTGTTGTGATTTCTGTTGTTATTATTGGTGTTTATTTAGTTCGTAAAATAAGCAAAAATCAAAATGTAGAAGTCCTAAATAGTATTAAAAAGATAAACTTCTCAAAATTGTTTATAGCGGCGTGCTGGATGATGATTGCTTGGTGTGGAGGGGGTATTCTCCTTTTTATATTAGCCAAATCACTTGTTGTTGTTGAGGCAAAGAATGTGGTGTTGATAATTGTTATGTGGGGGCTTTCTGGATCTATTGGCATTATTATTGGGTTTGGCATTCAAGGATTGGGGATTAGGGAAATCACGTTGGGTTCTTTATTATCCCTTATCTTTCCTCCTATGATTTCATTTTCATTAGCAATAGGGTTTAGGTTGGTATTGATTATTGGAGAAGTATTATGGACGAGTGTCTTTTATTTCTATAATTTCCTCCTAAAGAGAGCAAAAATCAATTAGGGAATAACCAAAGGCTGTAATTCGATGTTTGTGTGTTGAATTTTTTCGTCAACTGTAATTACAGCATATTCAGGATTTTCAGAATAATATCTTGCTGGTATATAAGACCCTCCAATTGTACGAACCATCACTAAATAGTTACCTGGAAGAACATTAGAAAAATTGAATTTGCCTGTACTTTCGTCTACTATTGCCTGAATAGTATCTCTGTTCTCAGGTGAAACAGACCTAACATCTTCAAGATCCTCATTCTTTAACTTGATTAGGTAGATAGCATCGTCATCAGCAGGGAGAAAGCTTGTTGGATCACTCACAATTAGGAAACCCTGCACGTTTCTTAATCCTTCGGGTAAATCTGTAATTTTTTGATTAGGCAAAGTTGAAGCTTCCTTAGTGGAATTGCAGGATGACAATATATTAACAATTATGAATGAAATCACTAACAATAGACATGTTTTTCGCATCAATCAATGGCTCCTGTTTGAAATGCGGTAGAGTAACCCATCTCATACTGGTGAGATGGGTTACTCTGGAAGATTTGGCTTAAGGAGGTAACTTATCTGTTGAATGCATTGTAGCTCATGGACCAGTCTCCTGATGTGGAAGCCATTTGGGCAGGATTATTGAAATTTACAATGCAAGCAATTTGAGCACCAGATGCATTCGCGGTTACAGTTACTCCACCTTGATATCCATTGGGTAAAAAGGCTTCACCCGGAGTAAATTTTTCTAACGTTTTACCAGGATCCAAGACTGGAGTATCATAAGCGTTACTAGTATATCGATCATATTTGATATTTAATGTCGTTGGAACAGTCCCGATATTTTGGCAGGTAAAAGAGGTGTTCCATCCGTAGTAGGATTTCATCACGCTTGGAATTCCTACCGTTGATGTACCATTCCCAATCGCATTATAGGTTTGTGCTTGAGAGCCATTTGCTGCGTTTACAACGGCAACTACAGGTAATGAAGAGGAGGTTATTGTAGCACCAAATAGTCCTCTGCTAGGATGTGTGGAAGGCATATACAATAGACACCCCGGTGTAGCATCCGTCAGATTACAGGTAGAAGCAGGAGTTGAGTCGCTGTAAGTGACTGTTACAGTGGTGTTACCCGATCCAATTTTTCGAATATTTATACTACTGTTCCAGCCATAGTAATTTGTATACAGTGCTGGAGTATAAATCTTTGCTGATCCCGAAGAAACGCCGCTATAAGACTGAGTATTACCACCTGCAGGTGCGCTTTGATTGTCAACAGCTACAATGTTTTCAACGGAAGATGTGATCTCTGCAGAACCGTTACAGCGGGTCGAAGTTGTAAAACCCGTTGGAGTTTCGTTTTTGAGAACAAAATGACGGGCTGCTTTTGGTTTTATAGTCGCGCTTAGGGTGCCTGTTGCTCCGTTTTCGCATTTAATGGTTACCGTAACAACAGTGTCGTTTGAACCAGTATTTTGAACTGAGATCAAACTATACCAGCCATAGTAGTTGTATACAACTGCTGGTAAATAGAAGGTTTTTGCTGCTTCAACACTGGAAAAACCGGAATAGCTCCCATTAAAGTTCACTGTTCCTTGTCCCACTAGATTCGCAATTGCAACGATTCTGCCTGTTGCTCGAACTTCAACCGAATAACGCCCCGCAGGCAATTGTGAACTTGGAATTCCGGGAACATAAATTTCAAAAGACTCTCCCGGATTTAGTGTAAACGGATTGGGTTTCCCTGAGTTTAATGAAGTTGGAGTTCTCGTTGTTCCATCTTCCCCTATAAAGTCGATAGTTACCGTAACGGGAGAACTATCTATATTTTGAATGGTAAAAGATGCCACATCAGTCGTGCCCAATTGTGCATAAACTGGCTGGGATACCCCCAATATCAAAACAAAAATAATCGCAATTAGAAATGGCTTAAGAAGTTTCATTTTTCCTTCTCCTTTTGTTTTGTATTTTTCTAATTTGTATGATAAGACTGGCTTAATATTTTTGCAATACCACTTTTGTATTACACATCAGAAAGAGTTTAGAGAAAATGGAATTATAGTAGTTTCTTCCTGTCTAATCCTCATTTTGAATTGAGAGTGTTGAAAAACTAAAACTGGTAACCATATATAGGGGTGAAAACAACCATTTTTCGTGTAGGGCTATGCTATTTATGACTTTTTTAATACCCTCTTTGAATTGTTATTTTATAATTAAACCACCATTCATTCACCGTGGGGAAATATGCTCAAGCGCTTCATGATCCTTCTCTCCCTGACTCTTCTCCTGACCGCCTGCCGCGTGCTCCCGGAGCCGACGCCTGCACCGCTTCCGACCCTGGAACTGCCGGTTCTCCCGTCCCCCGCTACACCCACCCCTTTCCCTTCCCCTACGCCCCTGCCCAGCCCAACCCCCTTGCCTTCCCCCACCCCAACGCCAACCCTGCCTCCCTTCATCCTGCTGGATCAGGCTCCGCTGTTTGCCCCGCCCTTTGCCCACCCTGAGCCGGCCTGTGGGTGGATGGGCTTAGCCGGGCAGGTCTTTGACGAGGAAGGCCGGCCGCTGAATGGCATCATCGTTGCGGTGGTTGGCAATGTGGCCGGTACGGATGTGGACACTTTGGGATTTACCGGCCTGGCTCCGGCCTACGGCCCCGGCGGTTATGAAGTCACCCTGCACAACGGGGTTGCGCCGGGCATCTTTTGGGTGCAGTTGTTCGATCTGGCGGCGCAGCCGCTCACCGAACCGCTTAACTTTGCCATGCTCACAAATTGCCAGACCGGTCTGGCGGTCATTAACTTCCGCCAGCTGGATGCAGCCTTTCAACCCGTACTGCCATAATCAGCCACAAGTTAACAAGATTAGCGTTTGGTTAAAAACCGGCTGCAATCTCCCCTGCAGCCGGTATTTTGGCTCTGGCGGGTAGGGCGCGCCCTTGACCCAGACTGCCGCCCGGTTTATAATTCAGCCACTGAATTTTAGAATATGACCGAACTTTCGACCGAATCGACTCGCGACCTTGTCATCCTCGAAAAAATCGAACAGGATCCGGATGCCACGCAGGCTTCGTTAGCGGCTCAGCTGGGTGTAGCGGTTGGAACGATTAACTGGCACCTCAAACGTTTGATCGCCAAAGGGTATGTCAAGGTGCGGCGCGTAGAGCGCCGTAAATTACGGTATATCATCACCCCGGAGGGGCTGGCGCTGCGCGCCCGCCTCACCTTGGATTACATTCAAAATTCGTTCCAACTCTACCGGCTGGTACGTTCACGGGTGATTCATACCCTGGCAGAGGTGCGCAAAATGGGCTATTCCGCCGTCCGTCTGAGCGGAGATGGTGATGTTGCCGATGTTTGCCGCCTCACCTGTCTGGAGCAGGGAATCCACATTGTGGACGACCCCGCCGTGCCAATGCTGACCATTCAAGGCCTGAAAGTTACCATTCAAACCGAGGAGGATAAGACAGCGTGAATTCAACCCCCCCTTCATTCTGGCAAAACAGGCGCATGTGTGTAACTGGCGGCGCCGGCTTTCTTGGCTCGTTTGTGACCGAAAAGCTGCGCCAGCGCGGCGCGAATGAAATTTTCATCCCGCGCTATCCGGAATATGATCTGGTGCAGCCGCAGGACGTGGAACGGCTGCTGGACGACGCCCGCCCGGATGTGATCATTCATCTGGCTGCCCATGTAGGCGGGATCGGCGCCAATCGTCTGCACCCGGCCGAGTTCTTCTACGACAACCTGATGATGGGCGTGCAACTGATGCATCAGGCCTGGAAACGCGGTGTGGAAAAATTTGTTGCCATTGGAACGGTGTGCGCTTATCCCAAATACACCCCCGTGCCTTTCCGTGAAGATGACCTGTGGAACGGGTATCCCGAAGAAACCAACGCCCCCTACGGGCTGGCAAAAAAGATGCTGCTGGTGCAGGCGCAGGCATATCGCCAGCAGTACGGTTTCAATGCGATTTTTCTCCTGCCCGTCAACCTCTATGGGCCGCGCGATAACTTCGACCTCGAATCTTCCCATGTCATTCCGGCCTTGATCCGCAAATGCATCGAGGCACAGGAAAGCGGACAGGAAACGGTGGAAGTGTGGGGGGATGGCAGCCCGACGCGCGAATTTTTGTACGTAGAGGATGCCGCTGAGGGAATTTTGTTAGCAACCGAACGTTACAACGGCCCTGACCCTGTCAACCTTGGCTCCGGCTTTGAAATCAGCATCCGCGACCTGGCAGAGTTGATCCGCCGCCTGACCGGTTTTGAAGGCAAACTGGTGTGGGATACCAGCAAACCCAACGGGCAGCCGCGCCGCGTGCTGGATATCAGCCGGGCTGAACGTTACTTTGGCTTTCGCGCCAAAACGGATTTTGAAGAAGGTCTGCGCCGTACGATTGAATGGTACCGCCAGAATCGCCTTGTTAAGGCTTGAGGAAAGAATGGACGGGCAGGAGATTCCTCCTCCCGCCGCCGAGAAATCAACGCATATGGCAGAACGAGCACAAACCAACGTGACTTTTATCCGACCGGCGCGCGGCTGGATTTCGATTAACCTGCGTGACCTGTGGCTATACCGCGAGCTGGTTTATTTCCTCACCTGGCGGGATATTAAAGTCCGCTACAAGCAGGCTTTGCTGGGTATTGGCTGGGCAATTTTTCAGCCGCTGCTCAGCATGGTCATTTTCACCGTCATTTTCAACCGCTTTCTGGGCGTCAAGCCGGATGCCGGTATCCCCAACGAGTTTTACCCCATCTTCGGCTTTGCCGCACTGCTGCCGTGGCAGTTCTTTCAGGGCGCGCTGCAGCGCGCCAGCGTCAGTCTGGTGACAAATGCCAACCTGTTGACCAAAGTCTACTTCCCGCGCCTGATCATCCCGCTTTCGGCTGTGGCGGCCGGCCTGGTTGATTTTGTGTTTTCCTTCCTTGTGCTGGCAGCCATGATGATTTACTTCGGTGTGCCGTTCACCGTCCGCCTGCTCTGGCTGCCGCTCTTTTTGCTGCTGGCCCTTTTGGCAGCCCTGGCGGTGGGGTTGTGGCTTTCGGCGCTCAATGTCCAGTATCGCGACGTTCAGCACATGGTGCCGTTCCTCCTGACGGCCTGGATGTATGCTTCACCGGTGGTCTATTCGGCAGAAGTCATTACGGTATCACCCTTCTGGCAGGCAGTATATGCGTTGAACCCGATGGTGGGCGTCATTCAGGGCTTCCGCTGGGCATTGTTTGGCACCAACCCGCCGGGCCTTTCCATGCTGGTTTCGGCGGGGGTGGTGCTGGTTTTGTTCGTGTCGGGTTTGTTTTACTTCCGGCGCATGGAGCGCATCTTTGCGGATATGATATGAGCGACATTGCCATTCGAGCCAATCGTTTAGGAAAACAATACCGTCTCGGTGCGCTTTATGAGCAGCGATACCGCACCCTGCGCGAATCGTTGGGCAGCCTGCTCAAAGGCGGTGAGAGGAAACCCAAAGAGACCATTTGGGCCTTGCGGGATGTGTCCTTTGAGGTCAAACAGGGGCAAGTGCTGGGGGTGATCGGCCGCAACGGCGCCGGTAAAAGCACCTTGCTCAAACTGCTTTCGCGCGTGACCGAACCCACCGAAGGCGAAGCCGAAATTCACGGGCGGGTTGGCTCACTGCTGGAAGTCGGCACGGGTTTTCACCCCGAACTGACCGGCCGGGAGAACATCTTTCTCAACGGCGCCATTCTGGGTATGCGCCGTACCGAGATCGAGCGCAAGTTTGATGAAATTGTCGCCTTTGCGGAAGTGGAACAATTCATAGATACGCCGGTCAAACGCTATTCCAGTGGCATGTACCTGCGGCTGGCGTTTGCTGTGGCGGCGCATTTGGAGCCGGAGATTCTGGTGGTGGATGAAGTGCTGGCGGTGGGAGATGCCGAGTTTCAACGCAAGTGTCTGGGCAAGATGGGGGATGTTGCCCGCGAAGGGCGCACGGTATTGTTCGTCAGCCATAACATGTCGGCCATCCTGCGCCTGACCGAAGAAACGCTGGTGATCGAAAAAGGGCGGCTGGAGCTGCGCGCACCCACTCCGCAGGCAGTGGATTATTATCTTTCGCGCGGTTTCAGCCGCGAGGGAGAACGCATCTGGGAGGCGGATGAAGTTCCCACCAGCGCAATGCCCTTCCGTCCACTGGCTGTGCGCCTGCGCAACCCGCGCGGCGAGGTGGTCAATTCCATCCGCTCGGCGGAAGCCAATCAAGTGGAAGTGGAGTACTGTCTGGATGCGCCGATCACCGGTCTGCGTGTGGGCATTTACCTGATGAGTATGCGCGGTGAAACCATTTTCACTTCCTTTGACACGGATGACCCGCACATATTTGAAAAAATGACCGTGCGTCCGGCCGGGCATTATCTCAGCCGCTGCACCCTGCCGGCGGATTTGTTGAACGAAGGCCGTTTTGTGATTGGAATTAATGCCAGTTCGTATCGTGTGCGCCGTTATTTTCAGGATGAGCAGGCGCTCACCTTTACGGTGGATATCACCGGCGCTCCTGGCACGCAATGGCCCGAAACTCGTTTGGGAGCGGTACGACCGCGCCTGGAATGGAAAATTGAGGCAGTTTGACATATGACACCTTCTGGAAAAGATACCATCAAACGCATTCTGGGAAATATCCCCTTCACAGCCGAATTGTACTATCTGGTGCGCCAACGCGGTAAACCGCTGCGCACACGTTTTTCCCTGCGGAATTTGCAGGCGCATTTACCCCAAATCACAGCGCAGGCGGCCGAACTATGCCAGAAAGCCCCTGCCGGCAAAAAGATTTTCATCTTTGCCACGCTGCATTACTGGATTGAACATGCCGCGCTGGTGGGGATGGCGCTTTCCGCTCAGGGACACAAAGTTACCCTGGGTTACCTGCCCTACGCCGACTGGCAAAACGACATCAACCGCTTTGACCTGCGCCGCCAGAACGCCTATGCCCGCAAAGTGCTGGAAGAAGCCCGTCCATTGATGGACTCGATTTCGTTCGTTTCGGTACGCGCACCGTACACCCCCCTACCCGCCGACGTTGCAGCTGCGGTACAGGAAGTCAGTACCTTTGACTCCCAGTACACCTTACAGGTGGAGGAAATTGACCCGCAGTCCGAGATATTCAAATTGCGCTTCAGCCGCAACCGGGAAATTGCCCAGGCGGTGCTGGCTTATCTGCGCCAGAATCGGCCGGATGTGGTCATCGTTCCCAACGGCACCATTCAGGAACTGGGTGTGGTGTATCGGGTTGCCCGCCATCTCAAACTGCCAACCGTGACCTACGAATTCAGCGACCAGCGCCAGCGCATCTGGCTGGCATACAACAGCGAAGTGATGCGCCAGGATACCAGTAAATTATGGGAAGCCAGCAAAGATCAGCCGCTGCGCGAAGATCAACTGGAACGGATGCGCAGCCTGATGATGGCCCGCCAGCGCGCTTCGATGTGGGAAAACTTTGCCCGTCTGTGGCAGGGAAAGCCTGCCGAAGGCGGCGAGCAGGCCCGCCAAAAACTGGGGCTGGATCAACGCCCGGTGGTACTGCTGGCCACCAACGTCCTCGGCGACAGCCTCACGCTGGGGCGGCAGGTCTTTTCCAAATCCATGGCGGAATGGATCAGCCGTACGGTGCAATACTTCATCGGCCGGCCGGATGTGCAGCTGGTCATTCGCATACACCCTGGTGAGGTGCTCACTCATGGTCAGTCCATGGCTGATGTGGTGCAGGAGGTGCTTCCGCGCCTGCCGGAGAATATCCGTCTGATTCGCGCCAAGGATGAAATCAACACCTACGACTTGATGGAAGTTGCCGATGTAGGGCTGGTCTATACCACCACGGTTGGACTTGAAATGGCGATGATGGGGCTGCCGGTCATTGTGGCCGGACAGACTCATTACCGTGAACGCGGCTTTACTTACGATCCCGATTCATGGGTGGCGTATTTCAAACTGCTGGGGCACATTCTGGAAAACCCGCCTGAATACCGCCTCAGCCGCGAACAGGTCAATCAGGCGTGGCAGTATGCTTACCGCTTCTTCTTTGATTACCCGCAGCCTTTCCCGTGGCATCTGGTACGGCTATGGGAGGATTACAAGAATACCGATTTGAAAACCGCCCTGACCGGCAGCGAAAGCGAAGGTTACCGACGTTCGTTCCGTTTTCTGGCAGGCGAACCAGTCAACTGGGACTATATCAAGGACAATGGCGGCAAGTCCTGAAAGGTGGGCAGCCAGAGATGAGCGAGACGCAGGTCAAGCAAAAAGTACGCGAATTTTATGATCAGATCGGCTGGCAGCAGGCAAGCAGCGGTCTGTATCAAAACGCGCGTTACGAAGACCTGCGCCCGGTTTCTCGCCAGTACATTCACCGCTGCCACCTGCGCATTAACCGCCACCTGGCCGCGCAGGGAGATTTTTTGCTGGATGCCGGTTCTGGTCCGGTTCAATACCCTGAATACCTGACCTATTCACAGGGCTACCGCTACCGCGTTTGTGCCGATATTTCGATCCTGGCTCTGCGGGAAGCCCGTAAACGGCTGGGTGAACACGGTTTGTATGTGGTCGCCGATGTGGCAAACCTGCCCTTCCGCCGCGATGTTTTTGATGGAGTGGTTTCCCTGCACACGCTCCATCACCTGCCTTTGGGCGAACAAAAACAAGCCTACCACGAACTGTACCGCGTTCTGAAAGGCGGGCGCAGTCTGGCAGTGGTCAACGGCTGGACGGATTCGCCGCTGATGCGCCGCCTGGGCTGGCTGGTGCGGCTGATGGAAACCATCGGGAAAACAATTGCCCGTCTGCGGAGAAGAGAAAGCCGGCCTGAAAAAACGGGCCAGACGGCTGAATCCTCTGCGAATTCCACCCCCACCGGCACGTTTGTGGAAAAACTGGATGCCGGCTGGCTGCGCCGTGAACTTTCTGACCTGCAGCCCCAAATTTGGGTCTGGCGCAGCGTCAGTGTGCGTTTTCTGCGGGCGGTGATTCACCGGGCGCTGGGCGGCCGCCTGTGGTTGGGATTGTTATACGCGCTGGAAGAGCGCTTCCCGCATTATTTTGGTGAAAAGGGTCAATACCCCCTGATTGTGATTCATAAACCGAAAGGATAACGAACCGCTGACGGATGGGCAGCATGGCCCGCCCCTGCGGAAGTGGAGGAACCCTGTATGGACTGGAGCGATAAAGTAGTACTGGTGACCGGTGGAACCGGCTCATTTGGCAAGAAGTTCATCCGTATTCTGCTGGATGAGTACCGCCCGCTGAAGGTGATTGTCTTCAGCCGCGATGAATTGAAGCAGCACGAGATGCGCCAGGCCGGTTTTGATGACAAACGGCTTCGTTACTTCATCGGCGATGTGCGCGATAAAGACCGTTTGCACCGCGCCTTCAACGGGGTGGATGTGGTGGTTCATGCGGCGGCGCTCAAACAGGTGCCGGCTTGTGAATATAACCCGATGGAAGCCATCAAAACCAATATTCTCGGCAGCAGCAATGTGATTGACGCTGCACTGGATGCCGGCGTCAGCCGCGTCATTGCCCTCAGCACGGATAAGGCGGTTAATCCGGTCAACCTGTACGGCGCCACCAAACTGGCAGCCGAAAAGCTCTTCATCCAGTCCAACAGTTATGCCGGTGGTATGGCGACCCGCTTTGCGTGTGTCCGTTATGGCAATGTGGTCGGCAGCCGCGGCAGCGTGGTACCGGTCTTTCTCAAGCAGCGTGAGAACGGCGTGATTACCATCACCGATAAACGGATGACGCGCTTCTGGATTTCGCTGGAGCAGGGAGTGCGCTTTGTGCTGCGCTGTGCAGAACAAATGCTGGGCGGGGAGGTATTTGTTCCCAAAATTCCCAGTATGAAAGTGGTGGATCTGGCAAAGGCGGTTGCACCGCGGGCGGAAATCGAAACGATTGGCATCCGTCCGGGCGAAAAGCTGCACGAGGTGCTGATTTCGGAGGACGAATCCCGCACTACGGTTGAGCTGGAGGATATGTATGTGGTTCAGCCAGCCGAATCGCTCTGGTTTGGACGCGAGTGGGAAAGCCGCGGTAAACCGCTGCCGGATAATTTCCGCTACGCCAGCAACACCAACACCGATTGGCTGACCATTGAAAAAATCCGTGAGATCATTCGACCGATTGAAGAGGCTTACAAACAGGGAACGCTGGAATGATGCGTATTCTGGTTACCGGTGCCAGCGGCCTGCTGGGGTTGAATTTTGCCCTGCGTTACCATGCTGATCATCAGGTCAGCGGGGTAGTGCATCGCAACCTGCTGCGCAATCCACCTTTTCATCAAATTGCTGCGGATTTGACCGACCCCTCCTCCCTCGAAGCTGTGCTGGAGCAGACACAACCGCAGGTGGTGCTGCACTGCGCCGCCATGGCGAACGTGGATGAGTGCGAACGCCAACCGCAGCGCGCCTTTCAGGTAAACGTTGAGCTGCCGGCAGCGCTGGCGCGCGCAGCCGCGCGACACGGTTTTCGATTGGTTCATCTTTCTACCGACGCAGTATTTGATGGCCAGCGCGGGGATTACACCGAAGAAGATACTCCCCATCCGTTGAGCGTTTATGCACGCAGCAAATGGCAGGCCGAACAGCAAGTTTTGGAAGCCTGCCCGCAGGCGATTGTCGCGCGGGTTAACTTTTACGGTTGGAGTCTTTCCGGTCAACGCAGCTTGGGGGAGTTTTTCTTCTACAACCTGAAAGAAGGCAAGCCGGTCAGGGGCTTTACGGATGTGTTCTTTTGTCCGCTGGAAGCCACTCAACTGGCTGACCTTTTATTGAGGCTGGTGGAAAAGGGTGCGGAGGGGTTGTTTCACGTCGTCAGCAGCCAGTGCCAGTCCAAATATCAGTTTGGGGTGAGTATTGCCCGTCGTTTTGGACTGGATGAGAGCCTGATCGAGCCGGTTTCGGTGATGGAAGGCGGGCTGATTGCGCGTCGTTCGCCGAATTTGCGCCTGCGCACCGAGAAACTCTGTGCCGCCCTGGGCGAACCGCCGCCCAATCAGGCTGCCGCGCTGGATCGTTTTTATCAATTGTATTTAGACGGCTATCCGCAGCGGGTACGCTCGCTGGCGGACGGCCGCTTGACACAATCGGTCTAATTTCTGTAAAGAAGGAGACGGCAAGATGTCTGTTGAAATCAAAATTGGAAATCGTCTGATCGGGGATGAGCATCCCACCTACTTTGTGGCGGATATTGCCGCCAACCATGACGGCAGTCTGGAACGTGCCAAGTACCTGATAAAACTTGCCAAACAGGCTGGCGCCGATGCTGCCAAATTTCAGAACTTTGCTGCGCCGAAAATTGTTTCGGATTACGGCTTCAAATCGCTGGGATCTCAGCAATCTCATCAAGCCAGCTGGAAACGCTCGGTGTTTGAAGTCTATCAATCGGCTTCCATTCCGTTTGAGTGGACCTATGAATTGAAGAAAACCTGTGAGGAAGTCGGTATAGACTATTTCTCCGCTCCCTACGATTTTGAGGCGATTGATTTTCTGGATGAACACATGCCGGTTTACAAAATTGGCTCCGGCGATATTGACTGGCTGGAAGCCATCGAGCGGATTGCCCGCAAAGGCAAACCGGTCTTTCTGGCGACCGGTGCGGCGGATATTGGCGATGTTCAGCGCGCCGTGCATACGGTTCTGGCGCTTAACCCGCAACTGGTGCTGATGCAGTGCAACACCAACTACACCGGCAGTGTGGAAAACTTCAAATACGTTCACCTGAACGTGCTGAAAACCTATCGTGCCATGTTCCCGAATGTGGTACTGGGTCTTTCTGACCACACCCCCGGTCATGCGGCCGTGTTGGGAGCGGTGGCGCTGGGGGCGCGGGTGGTGGAAAAACACTTCACCGACGATAACACCCGCGAAGGCCCCGACCATGCCTTTGCGCTTGATCCGATTGCATGGGAAGAAATGGTCAGACGCACGCGCGAGCTGGAAATGGCGCTGGGAGATGGAGACAAGCGGGTTGCCGAAAATGAGCGCGAAACGGTGATTTTACAACGCCGCTGCCTGCGTGCTGCCCGTGATATTCGTGCCGGAGAAGTCATCACCCGTGAGATGATTGATGTGTTACGCCCGGCCACCCCCGGGGCCATTCTGCCGCCGGAGATTGACCGTGTGATCGGCACAAAAGCGCTGCGCGATCTGCCGTTTGGTAAGGAAATTCGCTGGACGGATTTGGGCGATTGAAAGTTCTGTACTTCTCGCGCGATTATACGCCGCACGACCACCGCTTTTTGAGCGCGCTGGCGCAAACGCCGCACACCATTTACTACCTGCGGCTGGAACGGCAATCCCGTCAACTGGAAGACCGCCCGCTGCCGCCGCAGGTGGAGCAGGTGGTCTGGCAGGGCGGACGTCAACCGGTTGGATGGTGGGATTATCCGCGCCTGTTGGCGGACCTGCGGCGCGTGATCCGTCGGCTTCAGCCGGATGTGATTCACGCCGGGCCGATTCAATCGGCTGCTTTTCTGGCGGCTTTGAGCGGCTTCCATCCGCTGGTCAGTATGTCGTGGGGTTCGGATTTGCTGCTGGATGCTGACCGCTCGGCGTGGATGCGCTGGGTCACCCGCTTTACCTTGCGGCGCACCACTGTACTGGCAGCCGACTGCCGCACCGTATTAGAGAAGGCCGCTCAATTCGGTTTTCCACCCCAACGGGTGGTGCTCTTTCCGTGGGGAGTGGACCTTGCCCGCTTTCAGCCCGGCAGGGCAGACGCGTTTCGGGCAAGGCGCGGATGGCAAGATGCGTTTGTGGTGCTTTCGCTGCGCACCTGGGAGCCGCTGTATGGGGTGGATGTGGTGGCGCGCGGCTTTGCGCGGGCTGCCCGCCAGAATCCGCGTCTGCGCCTGTTGCTGCTGGGCGGCGGCTCACAGGCCGGCCTGATCCGTTCAATCTTTGAGCAGGAAGGCGTGCAAGAGCAGGTCTTTTTTGGCGGTCAGGTTAACGGCGATGACCTGCCGCAGTATTATCAGGCAGCAGATTTGTACGTGAGCGCCTCGCATAGCGACGGTTCTTCGGTTTCCCTGATGGAAGCGCTGGCCAGCGGTTTGCCGGTGCTGGTTTCGGATATTCCTTCCAACCGGGAATGGATTACGCCCGGGCGCGAGGGCTGGTTGTTTGCCGATGGGGATGACCGCGCTTTAAGTGAAGGTATTTTGCGGGCTGCCGGTCAGCCGGAGGGGTTGAAAGAGATGCGCCTTGCCGCCCGCCGACTGGCGGAAGAGCGCGCCAACTGGCAGGTCAACTTCCAGCGACTGCTGGATGCCTATCAACTGGCGCTAGAGATTGAACAATCGTCCGCATCATTGCACCAAAGCCCATTGAAGGAGCAGGAGTAAATGACCTCAATCCAACCGCAGGTGGTTGCCATCGTTCAGGGACGGATGACTTCCAGTCGTCTGCCGGGCAAGATTCTGGCGGATTTGGGCGGCAAGCCCATGCTTGCCCATGTGGTCGAGCGGGTTCGTCTGGCACAGACCGTTCAGCGGGTGGTGGTGGCCACCACCAGTGACACCAGCGATGACCCGGTTGCCGAATTCTGCCGGGCGCAGGGGTATGATTGTTTTCGCGGCAGTCTGTTCGATGTGCTCGACCGCTTCTACCAGACGGCGCGGGCATACGCTGCGGATGTCATCGTGCGCATTACCGCCGACTGCCCGCTGATTGACCCGCTGGTCATTGACCAAACGGTTGAGGCCTTCTTTCAATATCAGGTGGATTTTGCTGCCAACCGTTTGCCGCCGCCGTGGAAACGCACTTTTCCAATCGGGTTAGATACGGAAGTGTGCAGCTTTACGGCGCTGGAACGCGCCTGGCGTGAAGCCGCTCAACCGCACGAACGCGAGCATGTCATGCCCTATCTATACGAAGAAGAAGGTCGTTTCAAGGTGCATGTCATCCATGCCGGGCAGGATTACGGGGACCTGCGCTGGACGGTGGACACTGCCGAAGATTTAACCGCCATGCGGGCTTTGTTTGCCCTCTTTCAAAATAATCCCCCGCTCTCGTGGCTGGACGTGCTGCCGGTCTGGCTGCAGCACCCGGAAGTTCAGTCGTTGAATGCCGGCGTGCAGCATCACTGGTTTAATGAATTTGACGAGCGGTTTGGCAAACGAGAGAAATAAAGAATGCCGTTGTTGACCATCTTCACCGCCCCAAAGCCATTCACCAACCCGCACATTGCAATGATTCAGCGCAATGCGCTGCGCTCCTGGCTGGCGCTGGGTGAGGAAGTGGAGGTTCTGGTGATTGGCGAGGAGGAGGGGCTGGCCGAAACGGCTGCCGAACTCGGCATCCGCCATTTGCCGCAGGTGGAACGCAGTGCTTATGGCACGCCACTGGTTTCTTCCATGTTTGCGCTGGCTCGCCATTCCAATGCCCCGTTATTGTGCTGTGTGAATGCAGATATTATCCTGACTTCGGATATTCTCAACGCGGGGCGCAATTTGCTGGCAACGCGGCAACGTTTTCTGGTAGTGGGACAGCGTTGGGATTTGGATGTGGATGAACCGCTGGACTTTTCGGCAGGATGGCAGGAGCGGCTGCGTGAACGAGTCCGTCATGAGGGAAAGCTGCACAAGGCTACCGGCTCGGATTATTTTCTCTTTCCGCGTGAGTGTTTTAATGATATACCGGCTTTTGCCATCGGACGCGCCGGCTGGGATAACTGGATGATTTACGCCGGACGCTCACAGGGCTTTCCGGTGGTGGATGCCTCAAAGGATGTCTTCATTGTGCATCAAAATCACGATTACAGTCATTTACCGGGCGGTCAGCCGCATTATAAACATCCGGAAACGTTGGAAAATGTCCGGCTGGCAGGGGGCAGACGCACCATCTTTGAACTGAGCGATGTGAGCCATCACCTGGTCAATGGAAAACTGGTACGACCTCCGTTTTCGTGGCGGCGTTTCTGGCGTGAGGTAGAAATTTTCCCATTGATTAAATTGCACTCCTATCCACTGGCGGTAGGGCTTTATTTCCTGCTTCACCCACGTAAAGCCTACCGCGAGTACCGTGAAGGCAGGTTGTAGGGAGGGACTTATGCGGCAAGGACAAAACCCAGCAAAACTGGATATGCCTGCTTACCAGCCTCAGCGCCTGGCAATTGCCACACTGGTGTATATTCCCTTTCAGGAAGGTTATTTCGCCCATTCTCTGGAAGTGTTTCTTTATCATCTTGCCAGTGTGCATCAATACACCTCAGAACCATTTAATTATCTGGTGTTTGATAACGGCAGTTGTGCTGAGGTAAAACGCGAGTTGCAAGCTTTACATGAAGCCGGCTGGATTGACTGGCTGGTGCTTTCGCAGCATAATCTGGGCAAGACCGGCGCTTTGAATTTCATCCTGTCCGGTATTCCCAATCAGTGGGTTTGTTACACCGATTCGGACATGCTTTTCCGCCCCGGCTGGCTGGAAGAATCGTGGAAGATCGAAGCAAACTTTCCCAATATCGGCATGATTGGCGCACAGGTGGTCTTTCCCGACTGGGAGGAGGATAAGGGCAATACGGCTTTTCGGAAAACGACTGACGCGCGTTTTCACTTTGATCAGGTGCAGCCTGAAGACTGGATTCTGGATGAATACTGCCGCGGGCGGGGAATCAGCGGCGAACGGGAGAAAGTTTACCGCAGAATGCAGCTGGATCGGGTGACGAACACTGAAACTGGTGTGCAAGCCTTTCTGGGCGGCAATTCTCATCAGCAGTTCTTAGCGCGGCGTGCGGTGCTGAAGGAAATTCTACCCTTGCCGGCTTCCCTGCAGCTTTCCCGCAAAGAAGATACTTATCAGGATGTGGAACTGGACCGGCGTGGTTACCTGCACCTGACCACTACCCGTCCGTATCTTTATCACATGGGCAATGTCGTGGATGAGGCGCTGCGTCCCGAACTGGAAAAATTACGCCTGCCGGAAAATGTGAAACCCCCTACACTGAAAAAAACTCACACTTCGCAAAAACTGCATCCATTAGAGCGAATACTTTTTTGGCTGGCGGGTAAACCCGCTTTGCGCCGCCGGCTGGTGCGCCTGTATCAATTTCTGCATCGTACCCTTTCTGAGGTTTCGTGAAATGCGCATTGGTCAGAACCCTGCCAAGTTTGTCAAAGACGTAGCCAGACCGGAACGCATCACGGTTGCCGTGCTGAGTTATATCCCATTTCTGAGCGGTTTTTATGCCGAAACACTGGATGTGTTGAAGGTTTGCCTTGACTCGGCACGCAAGGATGCCGGACTGCCGTTTGATTTGATGGTATTCGATAACGGTTCCTGCGCCGAAGTACAGGACTGGCTGCTGGCTGAACAGCGTGCGGGTAACATCCAGTACCTGATTCTTTCCGAGAAGAATCTCGGCAAAGGCGGGGCGTGGAATATCATCCTCAGTGGTGCGCCGGGCGAAATCATTGCCTATGCTGACAGCGATGTGTTGTTCTACCCCGGTTGGTTGAGTGAGAGTGTGCGATTGCTGGAAACTTTTCCAAATGTGGGCATGGTGACGGCGCGTCCCTTCCGTACCAACCCGGAATTTTACAGCAGTACACTGGCATGGGCAGAAGCCCAGCCGGATTTGCAGGTCGAACGCGGGCAGTTCATTCCGTGGGAGGTTTTTCTCGAATTTGATCTCAGTCTGGGGCAAAACGAGGAAGAAATCCGCCAGCGGTACGAAACTACGCAGGATGTACGGCTGACCTACCGCAGCGTGCAGGCGATTGCCGGCGCATCCCACTGGCAATTTGCGGCTTATAAGTCCACGCTGTCACGGTTTCTACCCTTTGAGATGAATCGCCCAATGGGGCAGGTCAAGCAGCTTGATCAGCGCATGAATGAGGCGGGCTTGCTGCGGCTGATGCCCACTCAACCCTATGCCATGAATTTGAGCAATACCTTGCGGGGTTTAAAAGCCGATCAACGCCAGCCTGACCGTCCCCGCCAAAAACGCCGCAATCCGCTGCTGGACTTCCCTCCTCTGCGGGTGGCTTTGTTGAAACTGTACGATTCGATTTTCCGCTGGTATTATGACCGCCAGTGATAATGGGAGATGAAATCTTACTTTCTATGACGAAGAAACGCATTTTCATCAGTGCTGACCACGGTTTGGCGGTTGTGTATTTCCTGCAAACGGACGTGCTGCCTTTCCTGCTGGCAGGCGGTGTTGAGGTTGTGCTGCTGACCGATGATGGGCTGGTGGAGCAAATTCAGCGCCGCTTTGGGCAGCCGGGCCTGACGGTGGAGGGTTTGCGTCTCAGGCAGGCGCGCCACTACTTCGAGAATCACGACCACAGCCTGCAATACTGGCTGCACTTTTTGCGCTGGATGGGCGGCTCGCGGCGCATCAACACCAATGCCATGGACGGCCACCTGCGGCAGATGCAGCATGAAACCTCGCGGCGCGGTAAACTGCTGATGCCTTTCATTCGTGCGGCAACTGCCCTGCTGCGCAATTCAGCGCCTGCCCGGCGGGCGCTGATCGGGCTGCAAATGCGCTATACACCGCAAATTTACCGCGACCTGTTCGAGAAGTATCAACCCTCACTGGTGGTCGCCAGCACCCCCGGCTGGCGTTTGGACCGCTATCTGCTGCGCGAGGCGGCGCAGCGCGGGGTGCGCACCGCAACCGCCATTATCGGTTGGGATAACCCCAGCAGTTACCGCCTGCCCGGCGCGCCGGTGGATTACGCCACCTGCTGGTCGGAAATTCAAAAAGAAGAACTGGTGCTGGGTTCAGACTGGCAGCCGGAACGGGTCAACATCGGCGGCATACCTACCTATGATAGCTACTTCCGCAAGCAGTGGCAGATGAGCCGTGAGGAATACTTTGCCCTGCACGGGCTTGACCCGCAGCGAAAATTGCTGGCGTATGCTTCCAGTTTTGTTACCTTTGCGCCCAATTACCCCAATATTGAAGCCCTGGCGCGGCTGGTGGCCGAAGAACGGCTGGTACAGCCGGCCCAGCTGCTCATCCGCTTGCACCCCAATCATTTCATCCCCGGTTCGCTCTACGAAAAAGAGGCGCACCGCGTTCGTCAACTGGTGCGGGAATTGCCTCATGTTCATCTGGTCGAGCCGGTGCCGTTGGGCGGAGAATTAGGGTATTACTCCGGCGAGGACATGCCGGAAAAATCCTCAATGATGGCGCACGCGGATGTCTTCCTGACTGTCTATTCCACCATGGTGGTGGAAACTGCCATTCACGACCGGCCGATCGTCAGTGTTTGCATTGATACACCCGGCGGCTGGAACACGCCCGGTAAGTTTTCACTGGCGCTTTCGGAAATTGCCGAATGGCCGACTCATTTGCGTTTCCGTCAGGCGGGCGCCGGGCGGGTGGCCTTGAATGCCGATCAGGTGTGCGAAGCGGTCAATTTTTACCTGACTCAGCCCAATGCCGACCGCGAGGCGCGCCGCCGCTTCGTCGAACGCGAGGTTACGTTTACCGATGGCAGCGCCGGAAGGCGCACGGCTGAATATCTGCTTTCTCTGGTATGAGGATACAATGAGGTTTTTGATTGCCGGCTTTGGTTCGATTGGACGCAGACATTTACGCAACCTGCTGGCGCTGGGTGAGCGTGATATCGTCCTCTACCGCACACACCGCTCCACCCTGCCAACCGATGAAATTGAGCAATTTCCCACCGAATCCAGTCTGGAGGCTGCCCTGGGTCACCGCCCGGATGCAGTGATCATCTCCAACCCGACCGCCCTGCACCTTTCGGTGGCGATTCCGGCAGCCCGACAGGGTTGTCACATCCTCATGGAAAAACCGATTTCCCATGATTTGAATGGGTTAGATGAATTGCGCCGGGCATTGCAGCAGGGCGGCGGACAGCTGCTGATGGGTTTTCAATTTCGCTTTCACCCCACCCTGCGCACGGCTGCGGGGGTGATTGCGGCGGGTGAAATTGGGCGTCCGCTGGCGGTGCGGGCGCACTGGGGCGAATACCTGCCCAACTGGCACCCCTGGGAGGATTACCGCCAGAGTTACGCTGCCCGTCCGGAACTGGGCGGCGGGGTTATCCTGACCCTTTGTCACCCATTCGATTATTTGCGGATGATTGTGGGAGAAATCAACTCGGTCAGCGCCATGACCGCTTCGATTCCTGAATTGGACTTGAATTTGGACGCGGTCGCCGAAATTTTATTGGGCTTCCAGAATCAGGCGATTGGGAATGTGCATCTTGACTACATCCAGCAGCCAGCCCAGCACACTTTGCAGATCATCGGCAGCGAAGGCGTATTGAACTGGGACAATGCCAGCGGCCTTTTGAGCTGGCAGCGGGTTGGTGAACCTCAGCCGCATCAGGCTCACCCGCCAGCCGATTTTGAGCGCAACTGGATGTTCCTGGCACAGATGCGCCATTTTTTGGAAGTGGTGCGCGGCGAAGCCGAGCCGCTTTGTACGCTGGCGGACGGCGAGCGTGCCCTGCAAATCGCGCTGGCAGCGCTGGACTCGGCCCGCCAGCACCGTGAGATTACTCTTTAAGGATGGGATTCATGCCACATCAACACCGGCTTATCTGGATAATGCTCATGGGTTTGGGATTGATTGCGCTGGCCCTTCTGACTGCCTGTCAGCCGAGCCAGCCGTTGACTCCAACCGAGGACATTCAAGCAACCGCTTTATCCATGGCACAAACTGCCCTTTTCCCCACCCCCAGCCCAACTCAGGCTTTCACCCCTATCCTGCCGCCCACCCCAACCTCAACATTTACCCCCACTCCAACGCCGCCGCCGACAGAAACCCCCACCCCTTCGCCGGAGTTTACCAGCCTGCGATTCATCGGTGTAACCGCCAGTTACAATGGGGTGAGCCTGATTATCGAGATTCCCAATCTTCAACGGGTTTATACTTTGACCATCAACGGCATCAAATACCCTTGTCAGATGGTGGATACCGTTCCAAATCGGCTGTTTTGCAACGGTCTGGCAAAACCACCATTTGATCAGGCAGTGCGGCTCTCTCTGCGTGACCCGAGTACGGATGAAGTTGTTTATGAAACGACGACCTCCATTGCCGGCAACTTGCTGAAAACCCCCGCCCCGCGCGGCTACTACGATGCGAACTGCCCGCAGCGCGGGTTGGATGTCAAGTGTGAGATGGAATGCCGTATCCCGCCGGAGGGCGGGCCGTGTGTGGTGGCCAGCTGTTACGATTCGTGCGGTTTATACTTTTCGGTGCACACCTGCCCGGAGGATGTGGAGGTCTATCCGGCGCTTTGCACCGAGGAACAGTGGGCTGAGATGAAAGCCCGCTATAATATCCCCTGAACGGGTGAGAATGAATGAAACGTTTTGGTGTTGTATTTTTGATTTTATTCATGGGATGGTTAACGGCTTGCAGCAGCCCGGTTGAGGTGACTTCCCAACCGCCCGAGTCTGCTGCCACGGCAGTGCCGCTGGTGACGTTTACCGCCAGTCCGGTGCAATTGTCAACCCCGAACGAGCCGGCGTTGCCATCTGCAATTCTGACCCCCACCGCAACGATGTTGCCTGGCCCAACTCCCACCGCCGTACCGTTGGCCGACTTTTCTGCCCTGCGAGTGGTGACCATTGAAAGCAACGCTTTTGGCTGGATGATTCAGTTTAACCTGCCGGGAATCAAACAACCGCTGAACCTGAAATTGGATAATAAGGAATACCGCTGTGGAGTGGATGAGCGTTACCCGGAGCGTCTGTTCTGTCAGGGGTTGGCCAAACCGTTGATTGATCAACCCATGAAACTGGTGTTTTTCAACCCGGAAAGCGGCGCAGAAGTCTATCGCAGCAATTTGATCATCCCGCTGGCTTTTGTCGTTCCGCCGACCCCGGTGGGTTATCTGCATACCGCCTGCGAAGAGCGCGGTAAACAGGTTTCCTGCGAGACCGAATGCCGCATTGACCCGGACGGCAATCCCTGCATTGTGGCAACCTGTACGGACGCCTGCGGGCCGTACTTTGCCGTGCATTCCTGCCCGGACGACATGCCGCTGCCCTCGCCATCCTGTACGGCGGAGCAGTGGGTGATGATGAAGAAACGCTATCAAATTCCGTGAGCGAGGTGAGATGAGCCATATTTTCGATAAGTTTCGCATGGATGGACAGGTTGCGGTGGTCACCGGCGGAGCCGGTTTACTGGGGCGGCAGTTCTGCCGCACGCTGGCCCAGGCCGGTGCTGCGGTGGTAGTGGCTGACCTGAATCGCATGACGGCGATTACGCTGGCAGATAACCTCCAGAAAGATGGTTATCAGGCGATTGGCACGGGTGTGGATGTTACCGATCCGGTTTCGGTGGAGGACATGGTTGCGGCGGCGGTCAATCAATTTGGGCGGCTGGATGTGCTGGTGTGCAGTGCGGCCATGGACCCGAAATTCGACGCCGAACACGCTGCCGGTCAGCAGGGTAACGCCTTTGAAACTTACCCGCTGGAGGCGTGGCGGCAGGCATTGGATGTCAACCTGACCGGTATGTTTCTGTGTGCGCAGGCAGCCGTCAAGCCGATGCTGGCGCAGAATCATGGTGTAATCATCAATATCTGCTCCACCTACGGCCTGGTTGGCCCGGATCAGCGCATTTATCAGCGCCCGGGGCAGCCGCCGCAGTATAAACCGGTGTTTTATTCGGTGACCAAGGCCGGGGTGCTGGGACTGACCCGCTATCTGGCGACGTATTACGCCGGGCGCAACATCCGCGTCAATGCGCTGACCCCCGGTGGGGTTTATAATCAACATGATCCAATTTTTGTCGAAAATTACAGTTACCGTACGGTGATGGGGCGCATGGCTGAACAGGATGAGATGAACGGTGCGCTGCTCTTTCTGGCATCCGATGCTTCCAGTTACATGACGGGTGCTAATCTGGTGGTGGATGGAGGCTGGACAGCATGGTGAACGGCACCGAAGTACTGGCAATTATCCCGGCGCGCGGCGGCTCGAAGGGCATTCCGCGCAAGAACATCCGTAATTTTGCCGGTCACCCGTTGATTGCGTACAGCATTGCAGCGGCTTTGCAGTCGCAGCGGGTCACCCGCGTGATTGTTTCCACCAACGATGCGGAAATCGCCGAAGTGGCGCGGGCCTACGGGGCCGAGGTGCCCTTCCTGCGTCCTGCTGAACTGGCGCAGGACTCGACACTCGATCTGCCGGTCTTTCAACATGCGCTGGCATGGCTGACCGCCAACGAAGCCTACGCCCCGGATGTGGTGGTGCAATTGCGACCCACTTCTCCCATCCGCCCGGTTGGGCTGGTGGACGAAGCGGTGCACATTCTGCTGGAACACCCCGAAGCCGATTCGGTGCGTGGCGTGGTGCCGGCTGGCCAGAATCCTCATAAGATGTGGCGAATTGACTTGCAAACCGGACAGATGAAAAACCTGCTGGATGTGCCGGGTGTGCCGGAACCGTACAATGCTCCCCGTCAGTTGCTGCCGCCGGTTTACTGGCAAACCGGCCACATTGACGCAATCCGCCCGGTAACGATTCTGGAAAAGAATTCGATGAGCGGTGAGGTGATTCTGCCGGTGATGATTGACCCGCGCTACACGGTGGATATTGACTCGCTTGCCGATTGGGCGCGGGCTGAGTGGCTGGTTTGGCATGGCGGGCTGGAGATGGTGCATCCCGGACGGGTGCGCCGCCCGCTGCCGGAGAAGGTGACGCTGGTGGTGTTCGATTTTGACGGGGTCTTGACCGATAACCGGGTGTGGGTTGACTCTGAGGGGCATGAGTTTATAGCCGCCTATCGCTCCGACAGCCTTGGCATTCAGGCATTGCACAGGGCTGGCGTTCAAACGCTGGTGCTTTCAACCGAAACCGATGGGGCAGTGGCTGCCCGCGGCCGTAAAATGGGAGTGCCGGTTTTGCAGGGCATCACTGATAAAGCTGCGCGTCTGACGGAATACCTGCGTGAACACCATCTGGATGCCCGTGAGGTGCTTTTCGTTGGCAATGATGTCAATGATCTGCCCTGTTTTGATGTGGTGGGCTGCGCGGTGGCAGTGGCGGATGCTCAGCCGGAAGTGCTGCGGCAGGCAGATTTAATTCTGACCCGTCCGGGCGGGCACGGTGCTGTGCGCGAATTGTGCGACCTGTTGCTGCAACGGCTCGAAAACAATTGAACCAAAAAATTGATTAAAAAGGAGTGATCCGATGGCAAAAGCAGTAAAAATTGGCGATCGTTGGGTGGGGGATGGTCACCCGACCTATGTGGTGGCAGAAATCGGCATCAACCATAATGGGGATATCGAAATTGCCAGGCAATTGATGGATGCCGCCAAACACGCCGGGGTGGATGCGGTTAAGTTTCAAAAGCGCACCCCCGAACTGTGTACCCCGCCCGATCAGCGCAATGTGATGCGCGAAACGCCGTGGGGCTATATTACCTACCTCGAATACCGCCATAAAATTGAGTTTGGCGAAACGGAGTACCGCGAGGTGGACCGCTATGCTAAGGAAATCGGAATCACCTGGTTTGTTTCGGTGTGGGATGAGCCGTCGGTGGATTTTATTGAGGCGTTTGATCCGGTGGCGTACAAAGTTCCTTCCGCAGCGCTGACCGATCACGGCTTGCTGCGTAAACTGCGCGCTACTGGGCGGCCGATCATCCTTTCGACCGGCATGTCCACCATTGATCAAATCAAGGCAGCCGTGGAGCTGCTGGATATGGACAATCTGGTCATCTGCCACACCACCAGCGCCTATCCCTGCCCGCCGGAGGAACTCAACCTGCGCATGGTGCAGACCCTCAAAGAAACCTATCCCTGCCCGATTGGCTATTCCGGGCACGAGGTCGGATTGATTCCCTCGGTTGTGGCGGTTGCTTTGGGAGCGTGTCTGGTCGAACGGCACATCACGCTTGACCGCGCCATGTGGGGTTCGGATCAGGCTGCCTCGGTGGAACCGGGTGGTTTTGAACGGCTGGTCAAGTACATCCGCGTGACGGAACTTTCACTGGGTGACGGCGTCAAACGGGTGTACGACAGCGAGCTGCCGTCCCTGAAAAAACTGCGAAGGGTGTTCAACTAATCCCGATGAAGTGGACCGCTCAGCGCATCCGTAAGGGCGTGCAACGGCGCTGGCTGCGTACCCGCAACAGCCGCACGATTGCCCGCCTTTCAGCCGAGATTGGACAACACGCCCCGCCGGTGGATTCTCGCCCGGTGGTGCTGTTCAATGTTTCCAGCCGGCTGGCCGGGATGAGCCTGAATGCGGCGTTTACACTGCTGAGCGGTTGGGCGCTGCGGATGGCAGGTGTGCCGGCGGTGCATTTTGTCTGCCGCGCCGGCATGACACGTTGCCAGCTGGGCAGCGCCCTGACGGCGGCCGATCAGCCGCCGCCGTGTGCGGCGTGTATCCGCCAATCGCAGCAGCTTTACTCTTCTGCACAGGTGCGCTGGTTTGACTATCAGCCGGACGGAGAAATTGAACGGGAGACGGCGGGGCTCTCGCTGGCTGAATTAATGGTTTTTGAATGGAAAGGACTGGCGCTGGGCAGTCTGGTGCTGCCCTCGCTGCGCTGGGCGCTGCGCCGTCATGATCTGGACGATGATGCGCAGACGCGTTTTTTGCTGCGTCAATTCATTTTATCGGCGGCGCGGGTAGCGCAGGAATTCAACCGGTTGCTGGATGAGGTGCAGCCGCGCGGGGTGGTGGTGTTCAACGGCGTATCCTTTCCGGAGGCGGTTGCGCGTCAGGTGGCGCTCCAGCGCGGACTGCCGGTGGTCACCCACGAAGTGGGCTTGCAGCCCTTCAGCGCGTTTTTCTCACACGGACATGCCACGGCTTACCCGATTGATGTACCGGCCGATTTTGAACTCAGTCCAATGCAGGAAGCCCGTCTGAATGGTTACCTTGAAAAGCGTTTTCAGGGGCAGTTCAGCATGGCGGGCATCCGCTTCTGGCAGGATATGCGTCATCTGGATGAGGGTTTGCTGGCAAAGGCAGCCAATTTCCGTCAGGTCGTACCGGTGTTTACCAATGTGATTTTCGATACCAGCCAGATGCATGCCAATGTGATTTTTACGGACATGTTTGCGTGGCTGGAGGAAGTGCTGGGCATCATTCGCGCTCACCCGGAAACACTGTTTGTACTGCGCGCTCACCCGGACGAAGACCGACCCGGCAAGCAGGCCCGTCAAAGTGTCACCCGCTGGGCGGAAGCCAATCGGGTCAGCGAGCTGCCCAATGTGGTCTTCATCCCGCCGCGTGAGTACCTGAGTTCTTACGAGTTGATTCAGCGGTCTAAATTCGTCATGGTTTATAATTCGACGATTGGGCTGGAGGCATCCATTCTGGGCAGTGCGGTGCTGTGCGGCGGACAGGCGCGTTACACCCGCCTGCCGACGGTCTTTTTACCCGCTTCTGCGGCGGAGTTCCGGCGCATGGCGGAGGAATTTTTGAATGCCGAGCGGGTCACGGCTCCGCCTGAGTTTCAGCACAATGCGCGGCGATTCCTGTATTATCAGCTATACCGCGCATCGCTGCCATTTGCTCAATTTTTAGATGAGGATGTTGACCCCGGCTTTGTCATCCTCAAAGAAAATCTCACCTGGCGGGACTTTTTGCCCGAATCTTCAGCAACACTGACCACCATTGTGCGCGGTGTGCTGGAAAGCCAATCCTTCTACCTGCCGGAGGAGGACTGAGGTATGGCGGAAGCACGCTGCTCTATCGTCATTCGCGCCTATAATGAGGAAAAACACATCGGCAGGCTGCTGAGCGGTATCTTGCAGCAGACCGTCCGCGAGGTGCAGATTATTCTGGTGGATTCGGGTTCGACGGACGCCACGCTGGCGGTTGCTTCCCGTTTTCCGGTTGAGGTGGTGCATATCCGTCCGCAGGAATTTACCTTTGGGCGCTCGCTGAACCTTGGGATTGCTCAAGCGCGGGCCGATGTGGTGGTGATGGCTTCGGCGCATGTCTATCCGGTTTATCCGGACTGGCTGGAGCGCTTGATTGAACCGTTTGAAGACCCGCAGATCGCGGTTGCCTACGGCAAGCAGCGTGGTGCCGAAACCACCCAATATTCGGAGCATCAGGTTTTTCGCCGCTGGTTTCCAGACCAATCCACCCGGCGGCAGGCGCACCCGTTTTGCAACAATGCCAATGCTGCTATCCGCCGTGCTTTGTGGGAGCAGCACGCCTATGATGAACTGCTGACCGGTCTGGAAGATCTGGCGTGGGCACGCTGGGCACAAAGTCAGGGGTACGGCGTGGCTTATGTGGCCGAGGCGGAGGTTGTTCACGTCCATCAGGAAACCTGGCGCGGCATTTATAACCGCTACCGGCGTGAGGGGATGGCTTTCAAGCAGATTTACCCGCAGGAGCACTTCCGTTTTACGGACTTTGTGCGTCTGTGGGTCAGCAATGTGTGGAGCGACTGGCGCGCCGCGGCTGCCGAGGGACTGCTGGGAAGAGAATGGGCCAATATCGTCCGGTTTCGGCTGATGCAGTTTTGGGGCACCTATCAGGGCTATCGCCAGTCCGGGCCGCTCACCTGGCAGCTCAAGCAGACCTTTTACTACCCGAATTTAAGCGAAATCCCTAATGGACAAACCGTCCGGCGGGATGTCCAGCCAATTCAATACAAAGAAGGCGGCGAATGATTTATTTGCAATGGTCCGGTGAGGTGAAATCATGAACGCAACTCCCCAAATTGTCGCACTGGTGCCGATGCGCCATCATTCGGTGCGGGTGCCGGGCAAGAATTACCGCCCGCTGGCGGGTAAACCGCTCTTTCACCACATTCTCGACACTTTGCTGCAAACGCCGGAAATCAGCCGGGTGGTGGTGGATACCGACTCTCCGGTGCTGATGGAAGGGATTGCCCGCGATTTTCCGCAGGTGATTTTGCTGGAACGCCCCGCCCACCTGACGGCAGATACGGTGCCGATGAATGAGATTTTGATGCACGATACATCCCAGGTGGAGGCAGATTTTTACCTGCAAACCCATTCCACCAATCCGCTGCTGCGCCGGCAGACGGTTTCACAGGCGATCCAGACCTTCCTGAGCCATTACCCGGCGTATGATTCGCTCTTTTCGGTCACCCGCCTGCAAACCCGCCTGTGGGACGGGTTGGCGCGTCCCATCAACCATAACCCGGCCATTCTTTTGCGCACGCAGGATTTACCGCCCGTCTATGAGGAAAATTCCTGTATTTACCTGTTCACCCGCCAAACCCTGGTTCAGCGCCGCAACCGGATCGGCGAGCGCCCCTATTTGTTCGAGATAGACCCGCTGGAAGCGCGGGATATTGACGAAGAATTCGATTTCATCCTGGCAGATTTACTGATGCGCCAGCGGCTGCAGACCGAAGGCAGGGGGGAGGGCTGATGTACACGGTACTGCTTTCCGCACCATACCTGCTTCCGGTGGTGGAACGCTTCCGTCCGCTTTTTGAGGATTACCGGCTGGCGCTGATTGTGCCGCAGGTGCATGAACGCCTCTCGGAAGAGGAAATTCTGACTTACGCCGGTCAGTTCGATGCCACCATCTGCGGGGATGATCGTTACACCGAGCGGGTGCTGCAAGCATGTGCCCCCCGCCTGAAGGTGATTTCCAAATGGGGAACGGGGATTGACTCGATTGACCGACAGGCAGCCGCCCGGCTGGGGATTCAGGTGCGGAATACGCCGAATGCGTTTACCCTGCCGGTTTCGGATAGTGTGCTGGGTTACATTCTGGCGTTTGCCCGGCAATTGCCGTGGATGGACCGCGCCATGAAAGCCGGACAGTGGCAAAAATTGCCGGGACGTTCGCTCAGCGAATGCACGCTGGGGGTGGTGGGGGTTGGCAATGTGGGCAAGGCCGTGCTGCGCCGCGCGCGGGCATTTGGGATGCGCCTGCTGGGCAACGATATTGTGCCGATTGCTCCGGATTTTGTGCTGGAAAACGGGGTGGAGATGACCACGCTGCGAGATTTACTGGCACGCTCCGATTTCATCAGCCTGAACTGTGATTTGAACCCGACCAGTTACCATTTGATCAACAGCGAATCACTGAGATGGGTCAAACCCGGCGCGGTGCTGATTAACACGGCGCGCGGGCCGGTGGTGGATGAAGCTGCCTTGATTGCTGCCCTGCAAGAGGGACGGCTGGCAGGGGCAGCCCTGGATGTGTTTGAGGTGGAGCCGCTGCCGCTGGATTCTCCGCTGTTGAAGATGGATAATGTCATGCTGGCGGCGCATAATTCCAATGCCAGTCCGGCGGCGTGGGAGCGGGTTCACTGGAACACCATCCGAAATTTGCTGGATGGATTGGGTATGGATGTGAGCGGATTGGATGAATGGAAAAAACGGCTGAGCGAGAATCAGGGGTGAGAACTTGAGCATGAGTCAAAAACTGGAGCGCAATCTGCTTATTTTGATTTTGACGGCCTATGTGCTGTATGCTGCTGTGTTTATCGTCAAGACCATCTTTTGGGTGGATGGCGTTCCGTATTCAGCGCTGTTCGATGACATGATGATTTCGATGACCTATGCGCGCAATCTGGCACAGGGCTATGGGCTGGTGTGGAACCCGGGCGGTGAACGGGTGGAGGGTTTCAGCAATCCGCTGTGGGTGATTTTTATGGCGCTGTTTCACCTGCTGCCAATCCCGGAAAACTGGACGAGTCTGGCCATTCAGATCAGCGGCGGGGTGTTTTTCGTTGCCAGCCTGCTGGTGCTGCGGCGCGTTGCGGCTCAGGTGAGCGGGGGACAATCGCGGGTGGTGCTGCTGGCGGTGCTGTTGACGGCTTTCTACTACCCGCTGAGCAACTGGTCACTGCTGGGGTTGGAGGTCAGCCTGTTGCTGTGGATGGTTAACCTTTCCGTGTTTCTCACCCTGCGCACGCTGGAAAGCGGGCGATTTTCGCGCTGGCTGTACGTGTTGATGGGGCTGGCCACGCTGGTGCGGGTGGATGCGGCCGTCACTTACCTGACCCTGTGGGGGCTGCTGGTGTGGTTTGACCGCGCCAACCGCCGCCGTCACTTAATTGAGGGCGGGTTGTTTCTGTTGCTGTTTGTGGGCGGGCAGACCGTAGCGCGCAAACTGTATTACGGCGAGTGGGTACCAAATACCTATATCCTCAAAGTGGAAGGATTGCCGTTGTGGGCGCGGGGCCGGCGTGGGTTGCAGGTTACCTGGAATTTTGTACGCGGCATGTACACCCCACTGCTGGTTTTGCCGTTTACGCTTTTTCTGTTCCGACGAGATCGCAAAGTATTGCTGGTGGCGCTGGTCTTTCTGGCACAGGTGGCTTACAGCATTTATGTTGGCGGGGATGCCTGGGAACACCGCGGCGGCGCCAACCGCTTTGTGGCGCTGGGCATGCCGGCTTTCTTTGTACTGTTTTCCCTGGCGGTGTGGGAATGGTACGATCGAATCCGTTCCTTTCTGCAAAAACGCATTCCGGCTGCATCAGGCTGGTTAACCCGCCTGATGCCGGTTGGTTTGGGGCTGTTCATTGCGTTCAGTATGCTGCTGTGGAACCGCATGCCCGGCAATTATGGGATTGTTTCCAGCCTGCTCAAAGCCAGAGAAGGCGAATTGCGCTTCTTCCTGCTGTTGGACCGTTCGATTTATGTGCCGGGCAATGAGCGGTATACCCGCGATGGGTTGATCATCCGTCAGATTACACAGCCTTCGGCGAAAGTTGCCGTGATTGCGGCGGGCAATATCTGTTACTTCTCCCACCGCACCTGCATTGATATGCTTGGGAAGAGCGACCCGGTGATTGCCCGCGGCGGCATTCAGGTACCGCCGGACGCGGACTGGCGAGAATTGCGCCCCGGGCATATCAAGTTCAATTATCAATATTCGATTGCCACACTGAAACCGGATGTGGTAGTGGATATTCATCACAGCACCCGCGATATTGCAGAAAAATATCTCAAAGAGGATTACACGGTGGCTCTCCTCAACAAACATCCGGTTTATTTTCGCAAGGACTCCACCAGGATAGATTGGGTACAATTAGAATATGTCCGAGAAGATTGAAAACCGAATTGTATTGATTACCGGCGCAGCCGGTGGAATTGGGCGCGCCACGGTCGGCCTGTTCGCCGGGTGCGGCTGGCGGGTGATTGGTGTGGACCGGCAGGCGTTCGGCGAGGGTTTTCCGTCGAACGGGTTGTTCATCCAGGCCGATATTTCTGAGCCGGCTCAACTGGAAGGCATCTACGAAAAAACCCGCGCCTACACCGGTCAGTTGAATGCCGTCATTCACAACGCTGCCCTGCAAATTGCCAAACCGCTGATTGAAACCACTGCCGAAGAATGGGACGCGGTCATGGCTTCGAACCTGCGCTCGGTTTTTCTGGGCGCTAAACTGGCCTATCCACTGCTCAAAGCGGCCGGCGGCGGGGCAATCGTCAATGTTTCCTCTGTCCATGCGGTAGCCACTTCCGCCAACATTGCCGCCTACGCAGCCAGCAAGGGCGGTCTGCTGGCGCTGACGCGCGCCATGGCAATTGAGTTTGCCCCGGATAACATCCGTGTCAACGCCATTTTACCGGGCGCGGTGGATACCCCGATGCTGCGCGCCGGTTTGAACCGCGGGCATGTCGGCGGCGAGACGATATATGACCGCCTGGAAAATCTGGCGCGCAAGACGGTCAACGGGCGCATCGGCAAGCCCGAAGAAATTGCCCACGCCATTTACTTTTTGGCCGATGATACCCAGTCGTCGTTTATGACCGGTCAGGCGTTAATTGTGGACGGCGGCGCCACGGCGAGGTTAAGCACCGAATGAGCGGATGGCGCGAAACGCTCAAAAAAATATTGCCGCCGGGGGCGGTTAACCTGCTGCGCGAGGCGCGCGACGGCACGGCACGGCTGGGCGACCTGCCGCAGGCCTATGGTCATCCATGGCGGCGGGAAACCATCCGCCGCCTGCCGGCGCTCAAAGACAGCCAGCGCGGCAAACGCTGCTTCATTTTGGGCAATGGCCCAAGTCTGGCAAAAACCGACCTGACCCGCCTGAAAAATGAATTCACCATCGGGCTTAACCGCATTTATCTGGCTTTTGCGCAGATGGGATTTGAGACCAGTTATTACCTTTCGATTAATGATCTGGTCATTGAGCAGTGTGCGGAAGAGATTCAAGCGCTGAAGATGCCGCGCTTTGTTTCGTGGCGGGCGCGCCGCTGGCTGCAGCCGGATGAGAACCTCTACTTTCTCTACACCACATACACCGGCCCGAAGTTCGCCCGTGACTTGACCGGCCGGGTGTGGGAAGGAGCCACCGTTACCTATGTTGCGTTGCAGGTGGCATTCTACCTTGGCTTTGAAACGGTGATTTTAATTGGGGTGGATCACAACTTTACCACGCAGGGTAAGCCCAATACCACCGTCGTTTCGCAGGGAGATGACCCCAATCATTTTCACCCAGGCTATTTTGGCAAGGGCTTCCGCTGGCAGCTGCCGGATCTGGAAACCTCCGAACGCGCTTACCGCATGGCGCGCGCTGCTTACGAATCCGCCGGTCGGCGAGTGCTGGATGCCACCATCGGTGGAAAGCTGACTGTTTTTCCCAAAGTGGAATACGAATCGCTTTTTGAATGAGCGCCCCCCTCGTTTCGATTGTTACCCCTTCTTTCAATCAGGCTGCTTTTCTGGAGCAGGCCATTCGTTCGGTGCTGGAGCAAACCTACCCGCACATTGAATATCTGGTGGTGGATGGCGGCTCGACGGACGGCAGCCGTGAGATTATCGAAAAATATGCCGGGCAGCTGGCGTGGTGGGTTTTGGAAAAGGATGCCGGTCAGGCCGATGGCATCAACAAGGGCCTGCGCCGCGCACAAGGGGAGATTGTGGCATGGCTTAATTCGGATGATTATTACCTGCCGGCGGCAATCGGGCAGGCTGTGGAGGCTTTCCGCCTTTTTCCGCAGGCCGGACTGGTTTTCAGCGATGTTGAATCGGTGGATGGGGAAGGGAATCGTTTCAACGTCATGCGTTTTGGCGATTGGGGGCTGGCCGATTTAATGGCGTTTCGCATCATCAGCCAGCCGGGGGTGTTCATGCGCCGCAGTGTGCTGGAGCAGGCCGGCTACCTTGACCCGAATTATCACTACCTGCTGGATCATCACTTGTGGCTGCGCATGGCGGTGATGGCTCCAATTCGCTATGTGCAGGGTGCGCGCTGGGCAGCGGCCCGCTTTCACGCTTCGGCAAAAAATGTTGCGCAGGCAGCCGGTTTTGGCAGCGAAGCCCTGCGCCTGGCCGCCTGGATGGAAAGCAGTCCGCTGTTTAGGCCTTACCTGCCGGCTGTACGGCGGCGGATGTGGGCGGGTGCCCACCGGCTGGACGCCTTTTACCTGCTGGATGCCGGTCAACCTCGGGCGGCTTTAACGGCGTATGCGCAATCTTTTCGCTATCATCCACCCACCGTCCTGCGGGACTGGCGGCGCCTGTTGTATGCGCTGGTCAGCCCGCTGGGATTGGAAGGCTTGCGGCAGGCCTACTTGAAGCGGCGCAGCCGGCGATTTCAGCGGCAGGAGCGTTGAGGTTGGGGATGGAAGGGCCGCTTTCCCCGGCCGAAAAGGGCAGCCTGTTCACCCATCCGCGCTGGCTGGCGGGTTTGCTGCTGGTGTTGCTGCTAGCAGGCGGGGCGGCTTTTCGGTTGTATGATTTGACGGACCCGCCGTTGGATTTTCACCCCACCCGCCAGGTGCGTTCGTTGATCATCGCGCGCGGCATGTATTTTCAGAATCTGGCGGGCATTCCCGAATGGCAGCGCGAATTTGCCGTCCGTCAGTGGCGGGCGCAGGATGTGATCGAACCGCCGATCATGGAAGCCTTAACCGCCTCCGCCTACCGGCTGATTGGCGGGGAAGCGCTGTGGATTGGGCGGCTTTTTTCCATCTTCTTCTGGCTGGCAGGCGGCGTGGGTTTGTGGCTGCTGGCCCGCCGCTTGATGGGGGAGGATGCCGCTGTGTGGGGAGTGGCGTTGTATCTGGGCTGGCAGTATGCGATTCTGGCTTCGCGTTCCTTTCAGCCTGACCCGTTGATGACCGCGGCGATCATCTGGTCTTTGTGGGGGGCTGCCGGGTGGCACACGCGACCCGGTTGGGGCAGAGCCGTTACCGCCGGTTTGCTGGCGGGTGCAGCCCTGCTGGTCAAATGGACTGCGGTCTTTTTTATCGCTGGCGGATGGCTGGGTTTACTGCTGACCGATGGCAGCCTGCGCCGGTTGTGGCGCAATCGTCAGGTGTGGGTCATCGGTGGACTGGCGGTGCTGCCGGGGCTGCTGTACGCGCTTTATTCTGCGCTGGTGTTGAACAGCCTGCAAGGTCAGTTGAGCCTGCGCTTTTTCCCGCAGATGTGGCTGGATGCCGTTTTTTATCTGCGCTGGTGGCTGCGATTGAATGATGTGGTCAGCCTGGCGTGGCTGGTGTTGATGATATTGGGCATCTTTTGCCTGCCCGTTGGACGGGCGCGCGGGCTATTGCTGGGTTGGGCAGCCGGTTACGGGGTGTATGCTTTGATTTTTTCGTATTACGTCAGTACGCATGATTATTATCACCTGCCGTTGATTCCGCTGGCGGCGCTCGGCGCGGGAAATGCCCTGTCGGTTTTACTGGGTCGGTTGCAGCTACCCGCGGGCTGGCGGCGAGGTCTGGGTGTTTTGCTCATCGCGCTCGTCTTTCTGGCAGAGGGCTGGTCGGCGCGCACCCTGCTCAAGCGGCAGGATTTTCGACCGGTTGTGGAGCAGATTCAAACCCTTGCCGCCCGCTTTTCGCCGCAGGACTCGCTGGTCAGCCTCGCGCCGGATTACAGTTTACCGCTGGTCTATTGGGGCTGGCTGAACACGACTCACTGGTTTGGAGTGGGAGATTTTGCCCTGCGTCAGGCAGCCGGACAAAGCATTGATTTTGAAGAGTATTTTCAAAATCAAACCAGCGGACGGGATTATTTTCTGGTGACCGATTTTGAGGAACTGGCGCGCCAGCCGCAGCTGCAGGCAGAACTGGAAAACCACTATCCGCTGATGATGGAGGGGCAGGGTTTTCGGGTGTATGATTTACGGCAGCGGAAAGAATTGCCATGAAATCGGTTTCCGGGCGGATCGTTGCGGTTTTGGTTTTACTGGCGCTCCTTTCTGGCCTGGGGGCGACGGCTTACGCCGGTACTTTCAGCCGTTACTGGGCGGATGACTACTGTTACGCTGCGGTTGTTCAGCGGGATGGTTTGATTCAGGGTGTGCAATACTGGTATCAAAACGGCGGCAATCGCTTTGCGGCTTTTCTTGCCGTAGGGCTGAGTGAATTCTTCGGGCAGAAAGCGGTTTCCGTGCTGCCGGCTTTGCTGCTGGCGGGGTGGGTTTGGGCGGCTTATTATGCTTTGAAAGGCGCCGTTCGTCTGGCGGGCTGGCGGGTCAGCCGCCTGTGGTTATGGACGGCGGCGGCTGGCTGGGTTTTTGTGGCCGTGTATACCTCACCTGACCGGCTGCAAACCCTTTACTGGCGGATGGGGCTGCTGCATTATTCTCTGCCGCTGGTGCTGCTGCTGCTTCAGGCTGGAATTCTGCTGAATGCTCCGGCAGGTCTGTCGGGGGGCAGGCTGATGCTGGTCACCGCTGCAAATGGGCTGCTGGCCTTGTTTTCAGCCGGATTGTCAGAAACGGCGGCTGCTCTGCAGACCACTCTTTACCTGCTGGCAGCTGGCTGGCTGCTGCTGCGCGGTGGCGCGGAGAAACGCGTCTGGCCGGTGGCGTTGATCGGAGGGCTGGGGGCTTCTCTGCTGGCTATGCTGATCATGGCGCTTTCACCTGCCAATGCCTGGCGGCAGGCGCTTCTTCCGCCGCCGCCCACGCTGACCGTGCTGGTACAATTTGTGCTGCGTTACACACTGGATTTTGTGCTGGATACCCTGCGTACGCTGCCATTGCCGCTGGCGGTCTGGTTGGGTTTGTGTGCGGCGCTGAGCTGGCTGCTGCCCGCCGACCGGCAAAATCAGCCGCAGGCTGTTTTCACTGCCGGCCTGCTGCTGGCTGCCGGCCTGCTGGCGACGGCGGCGGCGATTGCACCCAGCGCCTATGCCGGCCTGCAATACCCCGCCGGGCGGGCGCTGATGACCGCGCGCTTTCCGCTGTTGAGCGGGTTGGGACTGGCGGCTGCTGTTTCAGGCATCTGGTTGAAAGGGCGGTTATCCTCTGCTGCTCAGCGGTGGCTGAGCGTGAGCGCGCTGATTATTCTGCTGCTGGTTGGGGCTTATGTGCTGCGGGCAGCTCAACTGCCGCTGAGCGAGGCCCAGGTGCTGGCGGTCAAGGCCGCCCGCTGGGACGCTCGTCAGGCTGAGATTTTATCCCAGCGGGCAGCGGGTTTTCAGATCATTCGCGTTCGCGAAGTGGATGTCGTCAGCACGCTGGAAGACCTGACCCCCCAGCCTGAGCATTGGGTCAACGGCTGCGCAGCGGATTATTATCAGGTGGAGCAGATCCTTGCGGAACGATAGAGAGGCAAGATGTTAGTTTCGATTATTACCCCTTCCTACAATCAAGCGCGTTATCTGGAAGAAACGATGCGTTCAGTGTTGGAGCAGGATTATCCCCACATCGAGTATATTGTGGTGGATGGCGGCTCGACGGATGGCAGCCGCGAGATCATCGAAAAGTACGCCGACCGGTTGGCGTGGTGGGTTTCGGAAAAAGACCGCGGTCAGACCGATGCGATCAACAAGGGCTTTGCGCGGGCGCGCGGCGAGGTGCTGGCGTGGCTGAACTCTGACGATACCTACCAGCCCGGCGCAATCCGCGAGGCGGTGGAATTTTTGCGGCAAAATCCACAGGTGGGGCTGGTTTATGGAGATGCCAATTACATTGATGAACACGGACGGGTGATTGGGCGGTTTCCGGCGGCGCAAACCGATTACCGCCGCCTGCGGCAGGGATACGTTCATATCCCGCAGCAGTCGGCATTCTTTCGAGCTGACCTGTGGCGGAAGGTCGGTCCGCTGGATGACAGTTTCTACTTTGCCATGGATTACGATTTATGGGTGCGGCTGGCGCGTGAAGCGCCAATTGTCTACCTCCCGCGCGTGTGGGCTAACTTCCGCCTGCATTCGGATGCCAAAACCATTGCTGCCGATGATCGCTGCTGGCCGGAGATGCTGCGGGTGCATTACCGCGATGGCGGTTCGCCGTTTTCGATGATTGTGCTTAAGTACTGGATTAGAAAATTGGCTGCACCTTATATCAACTGGCGAAGACGGCGCATGTTCCGGCTATAATGGTAAGTGGAGGTGGCCCATGGCTCGAAAAACCTCGTCCCCGTCAGGCCGTTACTCGCCCGGCTTTTTTGGCGAAATTGCGCTGCGCATCAAACTGGTGTTGCGTTTACTGGCTGATCCGCGCGTCAACATCTTTGTCAAGCTGATCCCCTTTGCTTCCTTCATCTACTTTTTTCTGCCGGATCTGGTGATCGGGCCGCTGGATGATGCGGCGGTGCTGGGGATTGCCTTCAGTCTGTTTGTTGAGCTGTGTCCGCCGGAGGTGGTTGAAGAACACCTGCAGCAACTGCGGGCGGAAGCACAACGGCGGTCTTCCTCTCCGACAGACCGCAAAGCCATCGAGGAGGACATCATCGAAGGTGAGTATTACGAGATTAAGGATGTAAACATTCACGAAAACGGACACAAAGAGGAGAAAGAGAAGCGATGAAGGTTCGTTCCCTGCTGGTGTTACGGCTGAGTCTGGCCGTAACGCTGTTCAGTTTAATCGCAGCGGCCTGCAGCCCAGGCCCGCAGATCACTCCACCCGCTACATTAATGCCCACTTCTCCACCGCTACAGCCGAGCATTCCACCCGAAGCGGCCTCTTCACCAGCTCCGGAAGAAACTCCAGCAGTCGAGGATACGGCAGTCCTTTCCCCAACCGCAACCGCTGCTTTGGTCAGCGTTACGGCCTTTCCGCCTGCTGCGGCTTTTGATTGGAAGTTGATCGCCGGCGGTTTGCGCCGCCCGACCGATTTAGCCGATCCAAATGATGGCAGCGGCCGATTACTGGTGCTGGAACAGCCCGGCTTGATCCGCGTGATTGCGGACGGGCAGCTGCAGGAGCGCGCTTTTCTGGATCTGACCGAGCGGGTTGGCGCAAATTCTTCTGAACAGGGTTTGCTGGGGATTGCTCTCGACCCGGATTACGCCGAGAACGGCATTTTTTACCTGAATTACACCGACAAAAACGGCAACACGGTGGTTTCCCGCTTTCAGCGCGCGGCGGATGGTCAGCGCGGCGACCCGCAATCCGAGCAGGTGCTGCTTTATGTGGAGCAGCCCTATGCCAATCACAACGGGGGTGATCTGGAATTTGGCCCGGATGGTTTTCTCTACATTGGGCTGGGGGACGGTGGTTCAGCCGGAGACCCGCAGCGCCGTGCGCAGAACAACCAGACTCTCTTGGGTAAGATGCTGCGCGTTGATGTGCGCGGTCAGGCTGCTTACGCCATCCCTGCCGATAATCCGTTTGCCACTGGCAGCAATGGACGGCAGGAAATCTGGGCAAACGGCCTGCGCAACCCGTGGCGCTACACCTTCGACCGCCTGACCGGCGACCTGTACATTGCCGATGTGGGGCAGAACAAGTACGAGGAAATCAACTTTGTGCCGGCGGGCAGCCCGCCGGGGTTGAATTTTGGCTGGCACTACCGCGAGGCTACCCATCCGTTTGCCGATACACTCCCGGCCGGTTTGCAGTTGTACGATCCGGTGCATGAATACGGGCGCAATGACGGCTGCTCGGTGACCGGCGGGTATGTCTATCGCGGCAATCAGTTGCCGGAGTTTTACGGGGTTTACCTGTTCGGCGATTACTGTAACGGCTTTGTGTGGGGAATGCTGCGAGACTCGGGCGGTAACTGGCTGGTCGAGCGTCTCTTCCAACTGGGCGCCAACATCAGTTCGTTTGGTGAGGACGCGCAGGGTGAGTTGTATTTGCTGGACCACCGTTCCGGCAGTGTGTATCAGCTGGTGCGGCGGTAAAAGAAGGATGAAAATCCAACCGAATGGGTAAAAATCATCCTGTTCAAATGACCTGTTTTGCGCTATGCTAAATAAAAGGATTATCGGAGGTGTGTGATGGCTGATAAGCGTTGGGAGACAATTCGTGTGCAGTTTTGCGACCATGCCGGCTGCGAGGTGCGGCTGGAAGCCGAGCTGGTGTACCCGGCTGAATTTTTGCCCGATCAACCGCCGCGCCTGGTTTCCAAACGCTGTTCGCGCGGTCTGGAATGCAATATGTGGAACAACATGACCTGCGTTTGGGCGGGCACCAACCCAATGTACGATCCGTTTGAGAAGTGAACCCCCTTTGAAGTTTTGAAGCGGGGCAGACTTGTGATTTGAAAAATCTCATCCAGTTTCACTCAGCGGGGTAAAAACCCCGCTGTTTTTTATTCATCTGCCCAAGGCTCAGAAATATTTTAATCAAGTATAATTTCAGTATCATGACAAATCGTTCCAGCGATTGGTTCAAACAAGCCGAGAGCGATCTGCCTGGTTATCCGAACGGACATCCGAGCGGCGCCCCGTTTGAACATTTTGGTTCTCTCCAAAGTTCGCAGGCAATCGAATATGCCCGTGAGATCCTTGAATTCGTCCGTACTCAAATGGCCTGATGCTCAAACGGTTCTCGCCGCAGTGCGGGAGTGGGCCGAAACGCTTGCCAGCCGGCATCCCTCGATCCAAAAGATTGGCTGTTTCGGCTCCTATGCGCGAGGTGACTGGGGGGTTGGCAGTGATTTGGACCTTTTGATGGTGGTTACTCACACCGACTTGCCTTTTGAACAACGCGCCCTTTCGTTCGATGCAACCGCTTTGCCGGTAGCGGCGGATGTGGTGGTTTATACGCTGGATGAGTGGCAAAATTTGCAGAAAAAGTCGGCTTCGGTTCGGAAAATTGCTGCTGAAGTTTACTGGGTATTCCAAAGATCTGAGGAAACAATCGAATAAAGCATGGATCTCTCAACATCGCTGACATTACCGGCATTAATTTTTCTGGCTGCAATTTTATATGCTTCCGTTGGACATGGAGGCGCATCGGGCTATCTGGCGGTGATGGCGCTGTTCGGGGTTGCCCCGGCGGTGATGAAACCGACTGCGCTGACGCTGAACATCCTCGTTTCGCTGATTGCGCTGATTAAATTTTACCGGGCGGGGTGTTTCTCGTGGCGGTTGTTCCTTCCGTTCGCCTTGACTTCGGTGCCGCTGGCTTTTGTGGGAGGCAGCATTGTACTGCCGACTACTCTGTATAAACCAATTGTGGGGGTTGTGTTGGTTTATGCAGCGGTACGGCTCTTCTTCAGCGCAGGCAAACCTCAGGCAGCCGAACCGCGCGCGATCAACATCCCCCTTGCGGTGTTCTTTGGGGCTGTGATTGGTCTGCTTTCCGGCCTGACCGGCGTGGGCGGGGGAATTTTTCTCAGTCCATTGCTGGTGTTTCTGCGCTGGGCAGATGTGCGCCAGACCGGCGGGGTGGCGGCAGCGTTTATTCTGGTCAACTCGATTTCCGGGCTGCTCGGTCACTTTTCCGCCGTTTCGGAACTTCCTTCGTTTATCCCGGTGTGGGCGGTGGCGGCTGTGGCGGGCGGCTGGCTTGGAGCTGAGTTCGGCAGCCGCCGGCTGGGTAACCCGGCTCTGCGCCGTTTGCTGGCTGCGGTACTGGTCATCGCCGGCTTGAAAATGATTTTGGGTTGAGGAATAATTGCCGAACCCTATACGATGGGTATTGCCCCGCCCTGCTTTTCGATAGAATGAAATCAGGTCATTCCAATTCGAGGAGCAAATGAAATGAAAACGGTGCGGCGGATATTGGTTGCAGTGTTGGGTATTGTGGTTGGGTTTGCGGCCCTGCTGGTCGGGTCGGTGCTGGTGGATATGGCGCTTGGCGCAAACCGGCTGGAAGCCGTTACCAATACTACCATTCCCGCTGCCGGCACGGGGCCGGATGTACGCGCCTATGTCGCAGCTCCGCCGGGCGAGGGCCCGTTTCCGGCAGTGATCATGATTCACGAGTTCTACGGCTTGAATCAGAGCATTGTCGGAAAAGCTCAGGGACTGGCTGAAGAGGGATATGTGGTGGTTGCGCCGGATACCTTCCGCGGCTCGACTACCAGCTGGATTCCACGCGCCATCTTCCAGGTGATTACCACTCCGCCGGAACAGGTCAACCAGGATTTGGATAGTGTGTTTGCGTGGCTGGCGGCCCAGCCCAACGTCCGCGCTGACCGGATTGCCATCATGGGCTTTTGCTACGGCGGGAGAACTTCGCTGCTGTACAGCCTGCACAACCCCAATCTGGCTGCCACAGCCATCTTTTACGGGTCGCTGGTTACCGATACAAACGTGCTCAAACAACTGCCCGGCCCGGTTTTGGGTATTTTCGGCGGGGCCGATCAATCCATTCCGCTGGAAGAAGTACGCGCCTTTGAGTCGGCCTTGCAGCAAGCCGGCGTGCCGCACGAAATCACCATTTACGAGGGCCAGCCGCATGCTTTTGTGACCGACATAGAATCCATCCGCGCCGGGGGTGTGCAGGGCCAGGCCTGGGCGCAGCTGCTGAGCTTTCTGGATCGCAGTCTGCGCGGCGAGAGTGCCTATCAGCCACTGGCTGCCGACCTACCGGTCAAAGCCGGATTCGACTGGCATTATTACTGGATGCTGGTCTATGAACACGCTTTTGGTTCGGCAGCACACCATCATTAGAAGAGCGGCCAGAACAGCGGCAGGAAAATTAAAATGGCGATCAGAAGAACCAGGTTGAGGGGAGCGCCGACTTTGGTGTAATCGGTGAAGCGATAACCGCCCGGTTCCATGACCAGAATGTTGGATTGATGTCCAACCGGGGTGAGGAAGCTGGTTGAAGCACCAATCACAACCGCCAGAACAAAGGGACGCGGGTCTGCGCCAAGGCTTAATGCTACGTCAATGCTGATTGGCGCAATCAGCACGGTGGCGGCAGCGTTGGACATGGGTTCGGTAATTAAGGATGCCAGGATGTAAATGCCGGCCAGCACAGCCAGCGGGCCGAGATTGCCAACCAGCCCAACCAACCGCTCGGCCAGAAAACGGGCGGTGCCGCTGCTTTCCATAGCCAGACCCAGCGGCAGCATGCCGGCAATCAGAAAGACGCTGCGCCAGTCAATGCTCTGATAGGCTTCGTCCATCGTCAGGCAGCCGGTCATCACCATCAGCACCGCGCCGATGACCATTGCCAGCGCGATGGGCATGTGAGCAATGATCGTCAATGCCAGTACCAGTAACAAAATGCCGCCTGCCAGCGGGGCTTTGTTCAAGCGGCGGCTGGTATCGTTGACCGGTTCAAGCAGTAAAAAATCTTCGCTGGATTGTAAAGCGGGAAGTTGAATCTTGCGCCCGCGCAGCAGGAGAATATCGCCAAACTGCAAACGCACATCCCGCAGACGTTCCAGGATGACCCGCCCCTGGCGGTGGATAGCGAGGGCGGTGAAACCGTATCGGTCGCGGAAGTGGGTTTCGCGCAGGGTCTTGCCGGTAAGGCGGGAGCGCGGGGCGAGCACCGCCTCGACGGTAACTTCGTCCTCTCCGGTGATCTCGGATAGTTCTAATTTATGTTCGGCCTCGATGGCAATTCCGAGTGACTCTCGGGCACGCAGCAGGTCTTCCAGCCGGCCCTTGACCACCAGGATTTCACCCGGACAAAACAGGTGATCGCGGTGTGGAATGTGACGATGGTTTTCCAGATCAATGATGGCAACTACATTCAGGTCGTAATCCGAACCAAGACGCGACTCGGCCAGGGTTTTACCGGCCAGTTTGCTCTGTTCGAGGATGCGCACTTCGCTCAGATATTGGCGCAGTTGATAGGCATCCTGAATGTTTTGGGGTTTGCGGGATGGCAGTAAGTGTCGTCCGATCAATACCATATACAGCATACCGCTGATGAACACCACCAGACCGGTTGGGGTGAAGTCAAAAAAACGCAGACCGGGCAGCCCGCGGTCGGTAAGCAAACTGGAAGCCAGCACGTTGGGCGGTGTGCCGATCATGGTCATGTTGCCACCCAGCAGGGAAGCAAACGAGAGGGGGATGAGCAATTTTGAAAGCGGAATGCCGGTGCGGCGGGAGATGCCTACGGCAGCAGGCAGAAAGACGGCTGTGGCGCCGATGTTGTTCATGAACGCCGAAAGCAGCCCTGCCCCCAGCATGAGAACTGCGATCAACCGGGCTTCGCTGTTGCCAGCAATCTGGAGAATGCGTCCACCCAGGAGGTTGGCAATGCCGGTGGAAAACAAACCGCCCGACACGATATACACTGCCCAAACCGTAATGACCGCCGGATTGGCAAAACCGGAAAAAGCCTGAGACGGGTCAATCAATCCGGTCAGGGTTACGCTGATCAGCACCAGCAGGGCAATGATATCCACGCGCAGTTTTTCGCTGGCAAACAGCACAACAGCGGCGAAGATGATAAAGAGGGTCAACCCGATTTGGGGGCTAAATTCCGTCATGGATCAACATCGCATAAAGATGGGCAGGTTTCACCGCACCGGTGAAAATCAAAGATGTTTTATTATAGTGTATTTGTGAATGGAGATAAACCTGCACTGCAATCTCCATGAAAGCAGGATTTTGCAGGTTGGTTTGAATGCTCCACGGCTATAATTAACGAGAATTTGCCTGAAGGGCAAAAACCCGGCCTGTGGTTCAACCGACTCCACCTGCAACTTGCCAAAAAATGCCGCAGCGGTTTTTGGAGAGACGGGAGGGGTCAATCACGTTCGTGTTATTCAGGAACAAGAGAGCAATTTTGGCGCAACGATGGATACTTCTTCACCCACTGACTTTCAGAAGAATATTGAGAAAACCTGTGAGGTGCTGTTTGTGCCCTCCGGGCGCAGCGGTAGGGTTAAACGCGGCATGACATTGCTGGAAGCAGCCCGCCAGCTGGGGGTGACAATCGAGTCGGCCTGTGGAGGGGAGGGCTGGTGCGGACAATGCGCGGTACGGGTCAGGGAAGGGGCTTTTGGCCGACAGGGTAAAATTTCCTCGCTGGCTCATCTTTCGCTGGCGGATGAAGCCGAATTCGATGAACTGGCTGCCCGCAGTCTGCCTTCCGGCAGCCGATTGGCATGCCTTGCCCGTCTGTTGGGCGATGTGTGTGTGGTCACGGGCGGAGAGGATCGTCCCTTGGGTGGTTCTTTCGGCAAATCGCTGGGGGAAATTGTCGTTGAGGTTGACCCGCTCATTCGACTGTGCTGGCTTCGGCTTGATCCTTCCGGATCCGGCATTTCATCTCTGCTTGAACAGGCGCGGCAATTGCTGGCGAATCGGTTTGGGGTGTTGGCGTTGGAGTGGGAAGAGTCGGCGCTGAATGCCCTGTCCGCTGCGGCGGCTGAGAGCGGCGGCGAGGTAACCCTGACCCTCTGGAATGAGGAGCGCGTCTTGCGCGTTCAGGCCGGTTTTCAGGAACGGGCGCTGGGGTTGGCAGTGGATATTGGCACAACCACCCTGGCTGTTTATCTGTGCGATTTGCGCAGCGGTGCCCTGCTGGCAACGGCCTCCGGGTTGAATCCTCAAATCGCCTGGGGAGCGGATGTTATCTCGCGAATTGCCTTTTGCAACCAGTCCCCTGACGGGTTGCAGCAACTGCAAAGCGCGGTCATCGCCGAAATCAACCGGCTGGCGGAACAGGCAGCCAGTGAAGGCGAGGTGGTGCTGGAAGATGTAGTGGATTGCCTTTGGGTGGGCAACAGCGTCATGCTGCATCTGGCACTGGGGTTTAACCCGGCCTCGCTGGGCGAGTCGCCTTTTTCTCCCCAGTTTTCCGATGCGCTGGATTTACCGGCGTGCCGGGTGGGTTTGAGATTGAATGGCGGAGCCCGCCTGCACGTTCTCCCATTGATTGCCGGTTATGTGGGGGCTGATGCGGTAGCGGCCATCCTGGCGGCCGACCTGCATCAGCGCGAGGAAATGACCTTACTGGTTGACGCGGGAACAAACGGAGAAATTGTACTGGGCAACCGTCAAGAGCTTTGGTGCACCTCCAGCCCGACCGGGCCGGCCTTTGAAGGGGCAAACATTACCTGTGGAACGCGTGCCGTGCCCGGCGCAATCGAACGGGTGCGCATTGACCCATCCAGCCGGCAGGTGCGCTATAAAGTGATTGGCAGCCCCTTATGGAGTGATGAGTACAATGCGCCCGGCCTGCCGGTGGAGGGTATTTGCGGTTCAGGAGTGCTGGAAGCGGTTGCCGAGATGTACGCTGCCGGTCTGTTGCTGCCCAACGGCCGCTTCAACGGGCAGGTTTCTTCTGCGGCGTGGCTGCGAAAAGGAGATGGGGAACTCGTTTTTGTGCTGGCACCGGCCGCCCATTCGCGCAGCGGTCAGCCAATATACCTGACCCAGAAGGATGTGCGAGCGGTACAGCTGGCCAAGGCTGCCCTGCGCAGCGGCTGTGATTTTTTGTTGAGGGCGGGGATGGCCGAAAAACCCCGCCGGATACTTCTGGCAGGAGCATTCGGCAGTCTGCTCGACCCGCAACATGCCATGCGGATTGGCATGATTCCCCCTCTGCCGCTGGAACAGGTACAGGCGGTCGGGAATGCTGCCGGTGAGGGCGCCTGTCTGGCGCTGCTCAACCGCCGTAAGCGCGAAGAAGCGCGTCAAATTGCGCGGCAGGTGCATCATGTGGTCATGCCGAGCGATCCATCTTTTCAAGATCAGTTTGTGGCTGCGTTGTCCTTTCCGCCGCTGGCAGAAAGTGAACCGGCCTGTTTCGATGTTCAACCCAACCAGGAGGCACAAAAATGAGCCAACCGTTTCTGGAACAACTCCGCAGTGGAAAAATTTTCATCGCTGATGGGGCGACCGGCACGAACCTTCAGCAGCGCGGCCTGCCGCCCGGTCAGCCGGGCGAGGTGTTTGTGCTGCAAAGTCCGCAGGCCGTTGAGGAATTGGCACGGGAGTTCATCGCCGCCGGAGCGCAAATTATTCTGACCTGCACATTTGGCGGCAACCGCATTCGGCTGCGGCGAGGTGGTTTGGAAGAACAAAGGGAGAAGATTAACCGGCAGGCGGTCGAACTCGCCCAAAGGGCAGCTCAGGGCAGCGAGGTGTTAATTGCCGGTTCGATGGGGCCGAGCGGTGAGATGATGCAGCCCTACGGAACCTTGAGCGAAGCAGAGGTGTTTGAAAGTTTTGCCGAACAGGCGCGGTTGTTGAGCGAAGCCGGAGTGGATTTACTGGTGCTGGAAACCTTTTATGACCTGAGCGAAGCCCGCGCCGCAGTGGAAGGCGTCCGTTCGGTAAGTGATTTACCGCTGGTGCTTTCGTTCAGTTATGACCGCGGGCGCAAGACGATGATGGGAATCAGCCCGAGCCGCATGGCCGAAGCGGCGGCCGGGTGGGCGGTGGATGTGTTGGGAATCAACTGCGGGCGCAGTCTGGAGGATAATCTGGCAAACCTGATTGCCCTGCGGGAGGCTACCCGCCTGCCCATCTGGTTCAAGCCGAACGCGGGTCTGCCGGTCAGCGATGAAAAGGGAGGTTTGTCGTACAGTGTGCAGCCGCAGGACATAGCAGCGGCTGTGACGCAGTGGCTGACCAACGGGGCGCAGATCATCGGCGGGTGCTGCGGTACCAGCCCGGCGCATCTGCAGGCAATTACTGAGGCTGCCCGTCCGGTGCGGGGTTAACCGCCGGCGATGATTACCGTTCTGGTTTTCGCGCTCGTCTTTTTCCCATTGGGGTGGCTGTATGGCGCGGCTTTCTTGCGGCTGGCAGCCCGCATCCTGCGCATCGAAGCGCAGGAAACGAGCGCCACGGTCATCCTGCTGGCGGGCATGATTGCCATGACCACACTGGCGGCCGGCCTTTCGCTGGCCTTGCCTTTGGATTGGCGGGCTTTCAGCATCCTGATTCTGGGAGCGGCGGCCATCTTCCTCGGCGGATCGCGTCAGGGCTGGTTGAAACTGAGCCGGCCACGTCTGCCGCGCCTGACCGGCTGGGACGCTGCGGCAGGCGCAGTGCTGCTGCTGGCGCTGCTGACCGTGCTGGAAAACGCCACTCACCAGGTTGCCAACCCGGACACGGGCATTTACCACGCCCAGGCAATCCGCTGGATGGAAGAATATCCGACGGTTGCCGGGCTGGGCAATCTTCACAGCCGCTTTGCTTATAATTCTCACTGGCTGGTGCTGAACGCAGTTTTCAGCCTGGCTTTTTGGGGCGGGCGGTCGCTGCATCTGGTGGGGGCAATGCTGTTTGGTCTGGCGGTGTGGGATTTTGGCAACGGCCTGCGCCGCTGGCTGGGCGGAGAACGAACTGCAGCCAATGGGCTGCGCCTGTTGTTTTTCCCGCTTGCCTTCTACCTCTTGGGCTCACAGACTTCATCGCCCGGCACGGATTTGCCCGTGATTTTGATGCTGTGGCTGGTCATCCCTTTGTGGCTGGAACAGTCAGCCTTGCAGAAGGAACAGCATGATATCCGCAGCCTGCTGATCTTCAGCACGGCTGTCTATTTGTTAACGGTAAAACTTTCGGCCCTGCCTTTATTGCTGCTGGCGGCCTGGCTGGTGCTGAGTGACGTTCGGCATCAACCGGTGCGGGTTTTGCGCTGGGGATTTTTAGGATTGTTATTACTGCTGCCGTGGCTGGCTCGCAACGTGATCCTTTCAGGGTATCTCATCTATCCTTTTCCTGCCCTGGATTGGTTCAATGTGGATTGGAAAATCCCCTACGAAACGGCTCTCCGGGAGGCGCAAATCATTCGCGCCTGGGCGCGTCTGCCCAATGTGGATGCCAGTCTGGTGTTGAAGATGCCGCTGGGCGAATGGCTGCCGGTCTGGTTCAGTGACCGCACCACAAATCAACGCCTGATTCTCTTGCTGGCAATGCTCTCTCCGGCGGGGATGGGCGTAGTGTGGCTGCTTGCCCGCCTGAAGAAGTGGAATTGGGCCGGTCAAGATTTTGGATGGATGGGCGCATACCTGTTTGCAATGGCGGGAGCGCTTTACTGGCTTTTCAATGCCCCAGATTTGCGTTTTGGGTACGGTTGGGTGATTTTGCTGATGATCCTCCCACTGGCGGGGTTGATGAGCGGGTTGGCGGGTGGATTGCGGGACAGTCAGGCGTTTCTGGTCAATGCCTTTCTGACGGTAGGGATGGTGGTTGTTCATCTCTGGTTCCTGACGGCTTCTTTTGAGGGGAGGACATTTTCCCAACGCTGGCTGCTGCCACCAGATTATCCTCTCCATGCCACTTTTCCCTGTCCGCTGGAAAACGGCATGGTCTTGTGCGCCGGTGAAGAGAGTTATACCCAGTGTTATTATCAGCCCTTTCCCTGCATCCCCAAACCGATTGAGGGGGTGGAAATGCGCGGGACAGATTGGGGGGATGGATTTCGTTCCGTTTCCGGGCGGTAAGTTTGCCTTCCAAAAATAGGGGAAATTCCGCATGACAGGATGAGCCTCGGAGGGTAAAAATATACCCGTCAGGCGACATTGCCAAATTCATAATTTCTATGGGAAAGGATACTGTAATGCCATGAGTCAAACCAATCAATATCAGGGAAATGCATATCAAGAAAATCCTCATCAGGGTCTCAAAAATCTGAGCGTTGTTTGCGAAATTCTGGGGTATCTTTCGTTTTTGGGTGGTTTTGTGATGGCAACGGCTATGGCCTCCGAAGCGTATGACCCTGCGATACCCTTTATTTTGTGGTTGAGTGTCGGGTTCGTGACTGGAATTGGCTATCTGATTGCTGGGGGTGTAATCAGACTGTTTGTTGCGGCCAAAGAAAATCTGGAGGAGTTGCTCATCAGCACGCGGGAAATTGCCAGTCATCTGAGAGAAACAAACGAAAAATAAATTCATCTTAAAGCATGAAAAACCCCGCTTCAGGCGGGGTTAATTTTTTTGCCCAAACGGGATCAGGGGGATAACACATCCAACGGATTGACGTTCTGTCCGATGCGCTTGTCAAAAATGTTGAGGTGGGTGTGGTAACCGCAATCGCGGTTGCGGCAGGACTGCCCGCGCCAGTCCACGGTGTAGCCGTGATTGCTTTCGGAGCCGACTGTCTCGCCAATTTGTACGCTTTGCCCCACCTCTACAAAATAATCACCGTGCAGCATCAGCACCTGCCAGACTTCATTTTCGAGGATGAGGGTAGTGTTACCATACTGGTCAATATAGTGAGCCGTAATGGTGCCGTTGATTGGCGCAAGAATGGGAGCGCCTTTACCAGCGGTCAGGTCAATTGCCAGATGCCCATAAGATTGCCCGTGCGGTCCCTGAGTCAGAATGTACTCATCGTAGGGGGCACGGATGGCGAACGGATCGGGAACGGGGGGCTCGGGCTGCGGGGTTTCGGTTGGGGTGGGCAGAGGGGTGGGAGGATTGCTCAACGGTGTGGCGCTGGCCGTCTGGCGGTCATGAAACAGGTTGAACAGCAGAAACAGCATGATGATCAGGGCTACCACCGATAAACCATTGGAAGAGGAAGAATGGGACATGCGGTTTCTCCTTGCTGATTGAATATAGAAAAATTGTTCTATTATTGATTATATCACAGACACCCATCCATCGTTCCATCCAATTCGCCAATAATAGAAAAAAAACAGTACTTGTTTCGGCTATTTCATCTTGACAGGATAGAAAAAATCGCTATACTGTTTTTTAACGCAAAAATTTATTTTGGCGATAAAGGAATGTCAAATGGAAAATTCTTCTTCCCCGGCGTTTGTCATTCGCGATATGGAAACCATGCGGGTCATTTCCGACCCGATTCGCGCCCAAATCTTTGAAGCCTTGCTTCATCAATCGCAAACGGTGCGGCAGGTAGCCGAAAAACTGGGCATGAGCGCCAGTAAGTTATATTACCACTTCAATATGCTTGAAAAATTCGGCTTCATCTTCGTCCAGGAAACCCGTCAGGTGGGCAACTTGATTGAAAAAATCTACGCTGTTACTTCACCGACCATTGATGTAGATCCCAATTTGTTTTCTTTCCCATCCGGAGAGCATAATGAGCAACTCCTGAGCATTGTACGGGATACGATTGATGCCACCCGTGAAGATTTGCTGCGCAGTCTGCAAGCCCGTCTCTATGCGCTGGAGCAGGGAGAACCTCCCAAACCCCGCCGGCTGGTATTGAATCGCCTCCGGTCAAACTTAAACGATGAACAGGCTGCCCGTCTGCTAACCAAAATTGAAGAACTGCTCAAGGAATTTGAGCAGTCCGATGAAAAAGAAGCGCAGGACAATCAGTCCTATTCCCTGATGATTGCTTTTTACCCCAGTTTTTATTTTCCTGCCGAAAGTCAACCAGGCACCCCGGAGCAATGATGAACACCGACCTGCAACCGCGCAACATGCGCACTTTTCTGGTCATCTGGATTGGCCAGGTGATTTCAATTATCGGTTCTGGTCTCACCAGTTTCGCGCTGGGAGTGTGGATTTACCAGCAAACCGGTCAGGCAACCCCATTTGCCATTACGGTTTTGTTTGGCACATTACCGCGTATCTTACTGACACCGCTGGCGGGTTCGCTGGCAGACCGCTGGAACCGGCGCTGGTTGATGATTCTGGCGGATACCGGCAATGCGCTGGTCACGCTGGCGGTCGTGTTTCTGGTGATGAGCGATTCATTGCGAATCTGGAATATTTATCTGGTAGCGTTGGCCGGTTCATTGTTCGCCGCTTTTCAGGAGCCGGCTTACACTGCCTCGATCACCATGCTGGTGCCGAAAAAGGATCTGGCCCGCGCCAGCGGTTTGATGCAGGTAGCCCAATCTATGGAGATGCTGATTGCACCGCTGTTGGCGGGTATTCTCTTCGGTGTGATTGGGTTGAGAGGCATTGTTCTGATTGACTTCCTCACCTACTTTTTTGCAGTCGGTGCTTTGCTGATCGTGCGCATTCCCCAGCCGCCGCTGACCAGCCAGATTGAACAGGATGGACGGGGTAAAATCTGGCGGGATGCCTTGTTCGGCTGGCAGTACCTGCGGCAGCGCAGGGGTTTGTTCAATTTACTGGTGTACTTTGCGCTGGTCAATTTTCTGTTGAACCTTGCAAGTGTCCTGACCGGCCCGCTGGTGCTTTCGTTTTCTACCCCGGCGGTACTGGGTGCTGTTCAGACGGCTACCGGTTTTGGCATGCTGACAGGCAGTCTGGTTTTGGGGGTGTGGGGCGGTCCAAAGCGGCGGATTTTCGGCGTTCTGGGTTTTATTGGGCTGGGAAGTGTGGCTGTTCTGGCTATCGGCCTGCGGGCCAACCCGTTTTGGATTGCGGCCGGTTTCTTTGTATTCCTTTTCTCGGTTCCGATTGCTTCGGGTTTAAGTCAGGCGATCTTTCAGACCAAAGTTGCCCCCGATGTGCAGGGCAGGGTATTTGCCATCCGCAGCCTGATTTCCCGCTCAATCATGCCGCTGGCTTTTTTGCTGGCAGGTCCGCTGGCCGATCAGGTATTCGAACCGCTGATGCGCCCCGGTGGGGTGCTTGCAGAAGGCCTGCCCGGCATGCCGATCGGGGCAGGCGCCGGGCGGGGTATCGGCTTGATGTTTGTGATCTCTGGCATTCTGTTGATGGTGGCGACTGCCTTTGCTTTTCTGAATCCGCGCATCCGAAACCTGGAAAATGAACTGCCGGATGCAATCCCTGACAAATTGCTGGCAGAGCAGTTTGTTGAAGAAGGCGAAACAATGGCCGTGCTTGCCGAAGATTGACAGGCCTCCTTCTGGATTGGTCACTGGTGGTTTGCGGTTTCTACATTTCTCAAACTTGCCAGTAACGGCAGAAAGAACGCGCCCGGCAGGCTGGCTGCGACGAACAACAGGCGCATCATCAGGCTGAGGGTGAGGGTGTTTTCCAACGGCACGCCGCCGAAGGTGTGATAGAGATAGGAAATGGAAACTTCCTGCAATCCCAGCCCGTTGATGGAAACCGGCAGTAAGGTGATAAAGTAGGACAGGCTCCATAAGCCGCCGATTTGCCAGAAGTCAAGCGGTGAACCGAGGGCATTCAAGAGCAGAGAGACACTCAGAAAAGTACAAGCCATGTGACCCAGGGTTGCCACAAACGCCGCACCCAGCCCGGCCGGATGTTTCAGCCAGTGCTGCAGGCTGATCAAAACCTGAGTAATGAAACCGCGCAATTTCTCGCGCCAACGTGCCGGTAAAGGCAGCAGCGAGCTGAACAAACCAGCTGCATGAAGTGCGGTTTTACCCAGCACGCTGGACAGGCCGACCGGCAGCATCACCGTCATGCCGGCCATACCAATCAAACGGTCAGCAACCAGCGAGGCGGCGCTTAAGCCGCCATCCACCCTCAGCATGACGGCACCGGCCAGGCGCACCACATCTCCGCCGATGGTAGAGGGCAGAAAATTGGAGGCAAACAAACCGACAAAGACCAGTTCGAAAATGGATTTGAAGGAGACCGGCGCGCCGGCGGATCGCAACAATGCGTACCAGCGCAGCACCACGCACAAACGGGAAGCGAGCATGACCGCCAGCGTCATCACAAAAATGGGCAGCGGAATTTGTTGTACGGCATAAAGCACCTCGCCCCATCCCTGCTGGCGAATCAAAATGACCAGCAGAATGATCGAGAGCGCCGTTCCTCCAATTTGAACCCATTGCTTCCAGTTACGAAAGCGGGATGGTTTCCCGGAAACAGGCTGATCAGTGCTCATTTGGGCACCAACACTTGCAGGTTTTGTTCACCAAAGTAAGCTTCTTCCCCATAATATTCCAGAATCGGGAAGGTAATGCGATCCACCCACAGGTTGTTCTCTTCGGCGAAGGGGTCCATTTTGGGACGCTGATAACTCGGATTGAGCCGGCCGGTAATGATCATGGCAAAACGACGTTCGCGCAAGTCCTGATAGAATTTTTCCAGCAGGGTGCGGTTGTTGGATATGGACGCTTCGGAAAGTAACAATAACTCATAATCTGCCACCAGCGGTACATCTTGGATATAACCAAAGGTCAGCAGCTGGCGCTGGGAGATGAACAATACCTCGCCGCGTTGAGCGCCTTGCCTGACTATTTCGTTCAATGCCCTTATAGTGACCTGTGCCTGCTGCAAGTCTTTGGCTGCGGGCAGTGAAAATTCGGCTAACGACCAGATAACCGGCATAACCAGAATGAGCCCAACCAGGGCCGCCGGCCGCTTCGTTGGCGATGCCGTGCCCGGCTGATCCGGAACGGCTTTGTCGAACAGAAAATAAGCTCCGATCAGCAGCAGCAGCACAAAGTAAGCATCCAGATTATGCAAATTGCTGCCACCGCCGATTTTGGTGCTGACCACCAGTCCGCCGCCAAAGAGCAAACCGCCAATCCCTGCCAGTGCCAGCAGGCGCAGCGGATGCCAGCCGGCACCGCGCCGCAGGGTGTTGAGGACAATCAATCCCAGCAATGGCAGCGAGACAATCAACCCGAGCGGCAAAATTCCCCAACCGGAGGTGGCACTGGGCAGCAAGCGGTGCCACAAAAGCAATGAGGTAAAACTGGAAGCAAACAGACTGGGGTCGCTGTTGCCGGAGAGCGGGATGTAAGCAGCCTGTGCCAGCAGCGCGCAGGATATTCCCACAACCCCCCAAAGCAGCGGGCGGCTCAAATAAGCCAGCCAGCTGCGCCGGGTGTGGAATGGGGTTTCCAGCATGTACATGGCGGCGGCCAGCATGGCCGGCACGGGGAACCAGTTGACCCGGCTGAGGCCGGCCCACACCGAAGCCAGCATCACGCCCGCCAGGGTGCGCATCGGGCGTTGCGGGTGGTACAACCACAAGACCGGCAGAATACACAGGTGCAGATGATAATAGACCGGACCCTGCATCAAAAAAAGAAATGCCCAAAGGGTTGTCCCCCCCATCAGCAGCGCCGGGCGCAGCCCAAGCCGGCGGGCAAGCGCCCAACCGGTTGCCAGATTCATCCCAATCCACAGAATGACCTGCCAGAGGCGGTGAAACCACAGGGGTGAATCGGGAATGAGATAGGCTAAACTGAGCAGCAAATAGCGGGAGGCATGCAGTGGAGAAAGGGGGATTGAAAAACCGTAGATTTGTTTGGCAAAGGGCAGGGAAGCATAGTAATAACGGCTGGCTTCTGACCAGCCCAGTGAAAAGGGATAGGGGCTGACGGCAGCCGCATAGGTCATCAGAGTTGCCAGGAAGCCGCCGATCAGCATTCCCAGACCGACAGCCCAGAAAAACTGGATCCTTCCGGCTGCCATCCAAAAAAGGCTGGTCACCCCGGCCGCCAGCCACACAATCCACACGCGGTCGCTGAGGGCAGTAAAATGCTTGACAAAGAAAAAACGCATGAAAACAGCCGTGAGCAGCCAGCCGCCGAAATACAGCAGATTGTTCCACCGTCCCAGCCGTTGGAGTTGTTGTACCGCCTTTTCAGAAAACAGAATCAGGCGGCGGCTTCTGCCGTTTTGCAGTGCCAGCCATAACAAAAGGCAGGTCAGGCTGATCAAAAAACAGACGGTGATCAGCAAACTCCACTGCCACGAATAGCGGGCAATGAACCAGCCCGAATACCGCCCTTTTTCGAGCAGGTCGGGTAAAGTCAGCAGGCCAAAAATCCCGGTCAGCAGCAACCACAGGCGGATTGCAAGTCCATTCCGCATGGGTTCAGCAGGCAGAGGCAGGGCAGCAGCTTCAACGGTTGGGCTCATGAATAGGGTGGTTATTCGGCAGAATTTTACGGACGGTATAGGTTGGTTTGCCCTGTGATTCGTGGTAGGTGCGCACCAGCAATTCAGCAATCAGCCCCATCAAGATGGATTGAAAGCCGAGGATGAACACCATTGTGCTCATGATAAAGATGGGGGAATCCAAAACGGGGATTTGGAAGAATACCCGCCGCACAAACAACACCAGCAGCGTAATCAGGCTGAGCAGAATGAGAATGAAGCCGGCCCCGCCAAACAGGTAGATGGGTTTATTACCATAACTGCTGAGAAATTTGACGGTGATCAAATCCAGAATGACCTTGACGGTGCGTTCCAGCCCGTATTTGGCTTTGCCAAAGCGGCGCGGGTGATGGTGGACGGGCACTTCGAGGATCTTTGCCCCAACCGAATGAGCATAAACCGGAATGAAGCGGTGCATTTCGCCGTACAGCTTAAAGCCGGTAATGACCTCGCGGCGGTAGGCCTTGAGGGTGCAGCCATAATCATGTAGATGAATGCCGGTGGTTTGGGAAATCAGCCAGTTGGCAAGACGGGAAGGGAGTGTGCGGGTGAGAAATTGATCCTGCCGGTTGATCCGCCAGCCGCTGACCACATCGTAACCTTCGTCCAGTTTTGCCAGCAGCGTGGGAATATCGGCCGGGTCGTTTTGCAGGTCGGCGTCCAGCAAAACAATCCTCTCCCCGCAGGAATGATCAATGCCGGCGGCGATGGCCGCTGTTTGACCAAAGTTACGGCGCAGCAGAACGGCGCGCACGTGCTGCGGGTCGGACTGGTGGAGCTGTTCGATGATGCGCGGACTGGCATCCTTGCTGCCGTCATCCACCAGCACCATCTCCCAATGCAGGTTGAGCGGATCTAATGCCTGATGAACTGCTTGATGCAGTAAAAGGAGTGATTCTTCCTCATTGTATACGGGGATGATGACCGATAAGTCCATCGCCAACCTGTGTCTGGGGGGATTTATATAAAATAACGTCAATTTGGGATAAATCATTTTTACATCAACTTTCGAAGTTTCGTCCCCCTCCCCCCTCCCCCAAAATCGCAGGGGCAATTTTGGGGGGAGGTGCAGGTGGGGGGCATTGGCATTGCATGCCAGGTTTTGATCTTATCCCAAACTCACGTTTAGATAAATTATACGCCCTCTTGTGCCTTTGCGTTAGTCAGGATGACCGGCGCAAAAGAAAGGCCGTTGTAATGCTCCAGTGAGTTGGTGTATGCCCCGGCGGGAAAGATGTAGAGGCGGTCTCCAAGGGTCAGGCTGGCGGGCAGGTAAACCTCGCTGCGGATGACATCCGCGCTGTCGCAGGTTGGCCCGCTGATGGTGTAGGAGATCAGTTCTTCGTCCTGTTTTTCGCTAAGGATGTTGTAGGGGAAGTGAAACATTTCCAGACCTTCGATCAAACCGTGAAAGACACCGGCATCCACATACAGCCATTCCTGTCCGTTGCGGCGGGCGCGGTTGATGACTGTGGTAACCATCACACCCGCATCCCCCACCAGCCCGCGGCCGGGTTCGACCCACAATTGTGTCTGGCTGCCGAACCAGTCCTGCCAGCGGCTCAGGATTTCACGGGCAATTTCCTCCACTGGTGGCACAGGTCGATCGAATTGAGAAGGAAACCCGCCGCCGATATTAATGCAGGCAAGCGCCAGGCCTTTTTGAATAAGGCTCTCAAACAAGGGGCGCAGCCGTTCCAGGGCGCGAACCCAGGCCAGCGGGTCGCTGTTCTGAGAGCCGACATGAAAGGTAAGACCGTATGGTTTCAATCCCAATTCGACGGCATAATCCAACAGGTTCAGTCCCTCTTCGGGCTGGATGCCAAACTTGCGTTCCAGCGGCCAGTAACTGCCCTGGTTATCCACGGCCATGCGCGCCATCAGCAGAGCGCCGGGGGCAAGGCGTGCCAGTTTTTCCAGTTCCAATGCAGAATCAAAGGCAAACACCCGCACACCAAACTGATGCGCCTGTTCAATATGGCGCGGAATTTTGGTCGGCGCGCTGAAAATCATCCGCTCAGCCGGCACACCCACCGCCGCCAAAATCTCAATCTCGCCCCAGGATGCCACATCAAAGTCAATTCCTTCGTCGGCAAACAAGCGCAGTACCTGAGGGTGGTTATTGGCTTTGACCGAAAATAAAACCCGGCTGCCCGGAAAGGCGGCTCGAAAACGGCGGGCATTATCCCGTAGGCGTGCAGTGTCCAATACCAAAAAGGGAGTGTCCTTTTTTTGGATACATGACAACATGTCGTAAATTTTATTGAGGGAATACAGATGCATCCTTTTTCTCCGATTTTCTCCTACACATTTTTACAGAGCGGTCTAATTATATATTCTTTTTCACATGGTAAAATGGTTATCGGAATTGGTTTAGTAGGCAAGTGCAGCGAGATAGGATTCATAATTAGCCGTTATTCATAATGGAACGCTGTTGAAACAATTGTTCTAGAAAATTATTGGATCTGCAACGATGAAACTTCTCAAACAAGTCGGCATTCTTGCCAGCACCGCTCTGATCGTTGTAACGGTGGCGATTGGGGCTGCTAATGGGTATAGACTATTCGCCTACACATCGGAATATGGGTTGGGAATTCGATCCGACTCGATTCGTTATATGTGGATTGCGGAAAACCTGGTCAACGGTAAAGGGCTAGGGCGTTCTTTACCAGATGGCTCCGTCACACTGGAAACCCACTGGCCGCCTTTGTACCCCGTGCTGCAGGCTATTCTTCACTCGTTCGGTTTCTCGCTGAAGGATGCCCAGCGAATCCTTGCGGCGGTTTCGGTAGCAGCCATTATTGTTGTTTGCGGGATATTGTTATTGGGCAGTGCTCAATTTTCCTACATCTCATTTTTGTTCATTCTATTCCTCTCCTTTTCGCCAATGCTGTGGGATACCAGCTTATACGCGATGACCGAATCCGTCTATATGATGTGGGTGTTGCTGGCATTTCTCTTTCTCTCGGTTTACTTTAAGCAAAGAAATGTCTTTTGGCTCATTTTAAGCGGGATAATGCAATCGCTGGCATTCATGACCCGATATGTTGGAATTAGCGTTGTGCTGACAGGGCTGATTGCCGTCTGGTGGCTAAACCGCCGCATTCCCCTAGCCCGGCGAATGCGGGACATGATGCTGCTTGGCGTCGTCTCCTTAACCCCAAACTTGATTTGGTTTGTCGTATCATTTTCTTACAACAATCGTTTCGGTAACCGCGCGCTGCGTTTTTCACCGATTTCAACGGAGGAGCTGACCGCATTCTATCGGCTAATTGCTGATTGGCTGCCGACAATCTCCTTAAGTGCCAACATACCAGTTACTTATTTGACCATTTTCGTTGTTGCTGCCGCAGGTTTTGCTGTTTTGCAAATAGGCCTGCCGGCTGTTTTCCCAATACGTTTTGAAAAAGTTTATCAAATCATGGGACTGAGCACGGTTGCGCACGGCTTGATTACCTTTCTATCTAAATTCTTTTTTGACCGTTTTATCCCGCTGGATGAAAAGCGCATCTGGCTGCCTATTTATATTTCACTGTTGTTCAATGTTATTTGGCTGCTGGAAATTGGGCTAAAAAAATTGAGCAGCGGCAGCCTATTTGAAAAGAGTCGCCGTTTTTCATGGCCTCAATTTTTAATTTTGTTTACTATCTTCTTTTACACATTTTATAGCGCGTTTTTATCCAAGCGGGAGAGTGACGACTTGCTTTATGCCGTCCAACGAAGCGGCTTGGGTCTTGCTCGCATCAAGGCCGAGGATCTTCCGATAACGCCTTTCATCACTCAACCCGATCCATCTGAAATTTACCTGACCGATAATTTGGATTTGTTGTATTATTTTGAGGGTGTTGAAAAATAAAGGCAATTGGCGGTCTAAAGCCTCTTCAGGAAAAACACACAACCACAAGAGGGCTGGGCGGAAGGGTGAGGGGGTTCAGTGTTGTTGTAGTTTTGGCATGA
>Ga0308397_1000088_pt1 | contig 70388 bp, 74 predicted proteins | sample Hotspr20SampleT8_FD_202356 | JGI IMG/M metagenome (GOLD analysis project Ga0308397, IMG submission 202356) | Hot spring phototrophic mat microbial communities from Mushroom Spring, Yellowstone National Park, Wyoming, United States - 20051001_T8 ...
GCAAACTGGCCGACTGGCTGGTCTTCTACAACGCCGAGCGCCCCCACCATTCCCTCAGCCAGCAATCTCCGTTATCATTCCTCCTGAAAGATCAACCCGAGTGCCAAAGGTACTGGACCCATACAGGACCATTGACACAAGCTATTATTTCCGGTAGAATCATGCGCTTTCTGAAGAGGCTGCGCCCGCGGCCCATAGCATAACGCAGAGGATGCAGATGAAGACCTTTTCCGCCAAACCCCATGAAGTCCAGCGTGACTGGTTCGTCGTGGATGCGTCCGGCAAGGTGTTGGGGCGTTTGGCCTCGGAGATTGCCCGACGCCTTCGCGGCAAGCATAAATCGATCTATACCCCGCACGTCGATACCGGTGACTTCATCATCGTGGTAAACGTCGACAAGATCCGGGTAACCGGCAACAAAGCCAAGGAAAAGACCTATTATCGCCATTCGGGCTATCCTGGCGGACTTTACGCAACTACCTTTGAGAAGCTGCTCGCTAAGCACCCCGAGCGCGTGCTCGAAAAGGCGGTTAAAGGGATGTTGCCCAAGGGGCCGCTTGGCTACGCGATGATCAAGAAATTGAAGTGCTATGCTGGGCCAAACCACCCGCATGCAGCACAGCAACCCAAACCGCTCGATATCTAAGGAGCGCAAGATGGCGGTCAATTACCACTATGGAACGGGGCGGCGCAAAGAGGCAGTTGCTCGTGTCTTCCTCAAGCCCGGTAGCGGTCAGATTACGGTCAATGGCAAGCCGGTCGATGCCTATTTTTCTCGGGAGACGGCGCGGATGGTGGTTCGTCAGCCGTTGCAGCTGTTGGGGGTTGCCGATCAGTTCGATTTTTACATCACCGTGACCGGTGGCGGCGAATCGGGGCAGGCAGGCGCGGTGCGTCATGGAATCACCCGAGCGCTCATCGACTACAACCCCGACTGGAAAGCGCAGTTGCGAGCCGCTGGTTTTGTGACGCGTGATGCTCGGGAAGTGGAGCGCAAGAAGGTTGGTCTTAAGAAGGCCCGCCGTGCCGAACAGTACTCCAAGCGGTAAGTGCCACGCAAATCACCGATTGCAGTCAAAGCCACCTAAGAGGTGGCTTTTTTGTTGGAGAAAAGATGATTCGGGTTGGAATTGTCGGAGGAACCGGGTACACGGGTGTGGAGTTGCTGCGCCTTCTTGCTGCGCATCCACACGTGGTGCTTCATACCATCACCTCGCGCGGCGAAGCAGGTACGCCGGTGGCAGCGCTCTTTCCCTCGTTGCGCGGGCACGTCTCGGCTGTTTTTGTTCATCCTGACCAGGCGCCCCTTACCGAGTGTGACGTCGTCTTTTTTGCTACCCCCAATGGCGTGGCGATGAAGGAGGCGCCTCAGCTTCTCTCCAAAGGGGTGCGGGTGATCGATCTTGCTGCCGACTTTCGCCTGCGTGATCCCGAGGTGTGGGAGAAGTGGTACGGAATGGCCCACGTTGCTCCCGAGTGGCTTGCCAAAGCCGTCTATGGCCTGCCCGAACTCTTTCGCGACGAAATCCGTAACGCCCAATTGGTGGCTAACCCCGGGTGCTACCCAACCGCCGTGCAGTTGGGGTTGGCGCCGCTTCTTGAAGCGGGGGTGATCCGGCTTGATGGGCTCATTGCCGACTGCAAATCGGGGGTCTCAGGTGCTGGGCGCAAAGCTGAAATTCATACGCTGCTGGCTGAAGCGAGCGACAACTTCAAGGCCTACAGCGTCTCTGGCCATCGCCACTGGCCGGAGATCGTCCAAGGGCTGAGTCGAGTGGCTGGCGGCAAGGTCGACCTGACATTTGTGCCCCATCTCACCCCGATGATCCGCGGCATTCATGCAACGCTTTATGCCGAGCTGACCACCGACTGTGACCCTCACGCCATTTTTGTCCAACGCTACGCCAACGAACCATTTGTCGATGTGCTGCCGCCAGGGGCACACCCTGAGACACGCTCGGTGCGTGCTGCCAATCTGTGTCGGATAGCCGTCCATCGCCCGGGTGGCGGGCGGCGAGTCGTCATCCTGTCCGTCATTGACAATCTTGTCAAAGGGGCGGCAGGGCAAGCGGTGCAAAATATGAACCTGCTCTTTGGCTTACCCGAAACCATGGGCTTGACCCAAATCCCGGTGAGCCCATGATACCGTTCAAGCCCTAAAGCGCGATTCCGTTGGGGGTTGCCTTTTTCCGAGTAATGCGCTAAGGTATTAATACGAGACTGAACCTGCAAGGAGCATCCCATGAGCGAAGTGATGATCGAAGAGCCGTTGATCTTTACCGATGCCGCAGCTGCCAAAGTGCGCGAGCTGATCGAAGAGGAGGGCAACCCCAACCTGAAGCTGCGCGTCTTCATTACTGGCGGCGGTTGTTCCGGTTTTCAGTACGGGTTCACGTTCGATGAAGAGGTGGCAGAGGACGATACGGTGATGGAGAAGGGGGGGGCGACCCTGCTGATCGATCCGATGAGCTACCAGTACCTAGTGGGCGCCGAGATCGACTATGTCGAAGACCTCAATGGCGCTCAGTTTATCATCAAAAACCCCAATGCCGTTACGACCTGCGGGTGCGGTTCGTCGTTTTCGGTATAATAGCCGGAAACCATAAGAATCGTTGTTCAGCTTCTTTTTTTATGCTACGATTGACGTTTACGTCAACGTAACATTGAGGAGCAGCGTGATGGAACTGAACGGACGGGTCTGGATGGTCACCGGCGGCGCCTCTGGGTTAGGGGCAGCAACCGTGCGGGCAGCAGTTGCCAGTGGCGGCCGTGTCATGATTGTTGATCGCGACGCCGAGCGGGGGGAGCAGCTGGCCAGCGAACTTGGGGAAGCGGCGCGATTTACCCTTTGTGACGTGACCGACGAAGCGTCGGTGGCCGCAGCCGTGGCGGCAACGGTGGCAGCGTTTGGGCAGATCGACGTCTTGGTCAACTGCGCTGGCGTTGCTCCGGCCGAAAAGCTGGTTGGCCGGAAGGGGCCGCACGATCTAGCCATTTTTGAACGGACGGTGGCGATTAACCTGACCGGAACGTTCAATACGATGCGTCTGGTTGCCGCACATATGGTCAACAACCCGCCTAACGAAGGGGGCGAGCGGGGTGTGATCATCAACACCGCGTCGATTGCCGCCTTTGAGGGCCAGATCGGGCAGATTGCCTACGCCGCTTCCAAAGGTGGGATCGTCGCGATGACCCTGCCGGCAGCACGCGAACTCGCCCGCTCCGGGGTGCGGGTGATGACGATTGCCCCAGGAATCATGGAGACGCCGATGCTCCTTGGGATGCCGGCCGAAGTGCAAGCCTCGCTGCATGCGATGGTGCCCTTCCCCAGCCGGATGGGGAAGCCGGCCGAGTATGCGGCGCTGGTTCAGGCAATCGTCACCAATCCCTACCTCAACGGTGAGACGATCCGCCTCGATGGGGCCATCCGCATGGGCGCCAAATAGGTAGTCGCCGGGCAACGGCAGCCTAGCGCCCCGGTGTCGGCTTCGGGTACAATCGCGCGATGGCTCCTGAAGCGACCGACGACCCATACTGCTACCACTGTGGCCTGCCTATCCCGCCCGATGCCCACTTCCAGGTGACCATCGACGGTCAGCCGCGCCGTCTTTGCTGCGCTGGGTGCGAAGCGGTGGCCCAGGCGATCGTTGCTGCTGGGCTTGAGGCCTACTACCGCCAGCGCGATGCAATGCCCGAGCCGGTGCGTGAAGCGCTGCCTGAAGTGCTCAAAGAGCTGGAGGCCTTCGATGCCCCCGAACTGGTCGATCAACTCTCTCGTCCATTGGCCGAAGGGGAGCGCGAAGTGGCCCTTATCCTGGAAGGGATCACCTGTGCTGCCTGTGTCTGGCTTAACGAGCAGCACCTGCGCCGGCAACCTGGGGTAACCCACGTCGAGATCAACTACGCTACGCGCCGGGCCGTGGTGCGTTGGGACCCGACGCGGATCACGCTGAGCCGGATTCTGCAGGCTGTGGCTGAGATTGGCTACCGCGCCTATCCGTTCGACCCCCAAACCAGCGAAGCGGTAACGCGACGCGAACGGCGCCAAATGCTCTGGCGCCTCTTCGTTGCGGGTTTTTCGTCGATGCAGGTGATGATGTACCTCGTCCCCATCTACCTGGCTGGGGAGGGGGAGATGGATCCAAGCTACCGGCAGCTCTTTTACTGGGCCTCCTTTTTTCTGACCCTGCCGGTGATGGTCTATTCTTGTGGTCCCTTTTTTCGCAACGCCTGGCGGGATCTTCGGCAAAGGCGGGTTGGGATGGATGTGCCCGTTGCCCTTGGTCTCCTCATCGCCTTTTTGGCCAGCACCCTGGGGCTTTTGACCGGTTGGTCGGATATCTACTTCGACTCGGTAAGCATGTTTGCCTTTTTCTTGCTTACCGGACGCTATTTCGAAATGTCTGCCCGGCAGCGGGCGGTGCGCCACCTTGACCAAATGGCGCGGGCGATGCCCGCTTTGGCCCACCGATTCGATTCGGAAACGGAGAGCTATCAGGTGGTGCCAGCCGTGCGCCTTCGGCCAGGGGATCGGATCCTTGTTAAACCTGGCGAAACCTTCCCCGCCGATGGCCAAATTGTCGAGGGGGAGAGCGAAGCGATCGAAGCAATCCTTACGGGGGAGAGTCGGGCAGTTCCCAAACGACCCGGCGACGAAGTAGTGAGCGGAAGCACCAATGGCAGCGGTGTGCTTGTTGTCAAGGTGCTACGGGTAGGGGAGGAGTCGCGGCTGGCAAGCATCCGCCACCTGGTCGAACGGGCGCAGAGCGAACGGCCGCAGATTGCCAGCGAGGCTGACCGGTTGGCGCAGCGCTTTGTTGCGGTCGTGCTTTTGTTGGCGCTACTTACCGCGCTGATCTGGGCGTGGTGGGATCCCCTGCGTGTGGTGCCAGCGGTTGTTGCCGTTTTGATTGTCGCCTGTCCATGCGCCTTGGCTCTGGCTACGCCGGCAGCCGTCACCGCCGCGACCGATGCGCTGCTTCGCCGCGGCGTTTTGGTCGCGCGTGGTCATCTCCTTGAGACGATGGCCCGGGTGACCGATCTTGCTCTGGACAAAACAGGGACACTGACCGTTGGGCAACCGCAGCTCATTGCAGTTCATCGACTCGACCACAAGTGCGACGAGGCAACCTTGTTGGCACTGGCGGCAGCACTTGAGGTGGGGAGCAACCACCCGATCGCCCTTGCGATCCGCGCAGCGTTGCCCTCTGATGCGCCCTCGCTGGCGGCGGAGACCTTGACCCACACTACCGGTGGCGGACTGATCGGCCGGGTTGCTGGGCAGCGCCTGGCGCTGGGACGCCTGCAATGGGTGGCCGAGCAGCTGGGTCTGGTCGTACCGGCACCGCTTCCCCCTGTTCCCGATTCGGGAACTCTTGTGGCCCTGGCCAATGACAAAGGGTGGTTGGCCCTCATCGTCCTGGCCGATACGCTCCGCCCAGAGGCAAGGGAGGTGCTTCGCCGTTTTGCCGCCTGCGGGGTCCGGCTCCATCTTCTCTCAGGGGATCGGCCTGAAGCGGTTGCCGCTGTGGCAAGCCTCTTGCCAGTGAGCGTTGCGCTTGGTGGGTTGCTGCCTGAAGCAAAGCACGACTATCTTGTGGCATTGCGCGCGCAAGGGGCGATCGTTGCAATGGTTGGCGATGGCATCAACGACGCACCGGTCCTTGCCGCCGCCCATGCTGGCATCGCCATGGGAAGCGGGGCCGATCTCACCCGGCTTACCGCCGATGCCGTGTTGCTCTCTGGAGAACTCACCGGTCTGTGGTTGCTCTACCATCAGGCGCAACGCACGCTCAAGGTGATTCGCCAGAACCTACGTTGGTCGTTTGCGTATAATCTCGTGGCGATCCCCGTGGCGATGGCTGGTTGGGTAACACCATGGCTGGCCGGAATCGGCATGGCCCTGAGCTCATTGCTGGTGGTTGTCAATGCCTTGCGGCTGCAGCGTTTGGAATAAGGCGATGGAACTCGAGATTCTCTATCTGCTCGTTCCGCTCTCCTTGGTCCTGGTGGTCGTGATCGGGGTGATCTTTTGGTGGGCGGTGCGTCGCGGTCAGTTTGACGACCTTGAAGGGCCAGCTTATCAAATCCTTTTTGACGACGAACCCATTGCCAAGAAGAGCCAATCCAAGGAAGAAAAATAACGCTCTGTTGACGTGGATCAAGGAACCGTACTGCCATTGTGGCTATAATGGGGCTGCGGTTCGCGCAGGATGGCGGCCGTTGGGTTTCTTGTCTCTCTGTTGGGGTTGGGGGTGCGAGATTTTCGCACCCTTTTTTTTGCATTCAGAAAAGACGAAAGCACGAAACCCTTCCATCGGCTATCATCAAAACGATGGTTGATCTAAGTCAACACATCTTTTGTAAAACGGTGTATCCTTATGGATAGCGGCGGATCTCCGTCGTAGGGTTCTGGGTATCTCTAGGAAAGGAGAGGTCTTTATGGAAGCGCAAACGACGTATAACTACAAAGTCGTGCGCCAGTTCGCCATCATGGCGGTGATCTGGGGCATCGTCGGGATGGCGGCTGGGGTACTGATCGCCGCCCAGCTGGTCTGGCCGCAGCTCAACTTTTCCGAGTTGGGTGAGTGGTTTCACTTTGGCCGGTTGCGGCCGTTGCATACCAACGCGGTAATCTTTGCTTTTGGCGGGAGCGCCCTTTTTGCTACCTCTTATTACGTAGTGCAACGCACCTGCCACACGCCGCTCTTTGCTCCGGCTCTTGCCTCCTTTACCTTCTGGGGGTGGCAGGCGATTATCTTGCTGGCAGCGATCACCCTGCCGCTGGGCATTACCACCGGTAAAGAGTATGCGGAACTTGAGTGGCCGATCGACCTGCTGATTGCCGTTGTCTGGGTTGCGTACGCGATCGTCTTCTTCGGCACGATTGCCAAGCGCAAGACCAGCCATATCTATGTGGCCAACTGGTTCTATGGCGCGTTCATCATTGCGGTGGCGCTTCTGCACATCGTCAATAGCGGCGCAATTCCGGTGACGCTGTGGAAATCCTACTCGCTCTATGCGGGTGCGCAGGATGCGATGGTCCAGTGGTGGTATGGCCACAACGCCGTGGGGTTCTTCCTCACCGCTGGCTTTTTGGGGATGATGTACTACTTCGTGCCTAAACAGGCAGGCCGCCCGGTCTACTCCTACCGGTTGTCGGTGGTCCACTTCTGGGCGCTCATCTTCACCTACATGTGGGCTGGCCCTCACCACCTCCACTACACGGCGCTGCCCGACTGGACCCAGTCTCTTGGCATGCTTTTCTCGCTGATTCTCCTTGCTCCCTCCTGGGGTGGGATGATCAACGGGATCATGACCCTCTCGGGTGTCTGGTACAAGCTGCGGGATGATCCGATTCTGAAGTTCTTGATCGTCTCGCTCTCCTTCTACGGGATGAGCACCTTCGAAGGGCCGATGATGTCTGTTAAGACCGTCAATGCCCTCTCCCACTTTACTGACTGGACTGTTGGGCACGTCCACTCTGGAGCGCTTGGTTGGGTGGCGATGGTCTCGATTGGGTCGCTCTACTACCTGATCCCGCGGATGTATGGTAAGACCGAGATGTGGTCGCGCGACTTGGTGACGCTGCACTTCTGGGTGGCGACGATCGGGATCGTGCTCTACATTGCCTCGATGTGGATCTCGGGGGTGATGCAGGGTCTGATGTGGCGGGCGACCAATGCCGATGGGACGCTCACGTACGCCTTCATCGAATCGGTGAAAGCATCCTACCCCTTCTGGACGATTCGGGCGCTGGGTGGCCTACTTTTCCTGGCTGGGATGGTGATCATGCTCTATAACGTGATCAAGACCGTTGCCGGGGCACAACCGGTCGAAGAGCGCGTCCTTCCGGCACCAGCTGCAGCCCACTGATCGGGAGAAACCGAAATGGCCCATTCGAAACACGAACTGATCGAACGCAGCCTCCCGCTGCTCATCATCCTGACCCTCATCACGGTAAGTATCGGGGGATTGGTTGAGATCGTGCCGCTCTTTTTCCAGCACTCGACCACGAAGCCGATCAACCGCGATGGCAAGCCACTTGATGTCAAGCCCTATGACGCGCTGCGGCTAACGGGGCGGGACATCTATATCCGCGAAGGGTGCTACAACTGTCACTCGCAGATGGTGCGCCCCTTCCGTGCCGAGACGGAACGGTATGGCCACTACTCGGTGGCAGGCGAGTATATCTACGATCGTCCGTTCCAGTGGGGGTCGAAGCGCACCGGGCCCGACCTGCATCGCGTAGGCGGACGCTACTCCGACGAGTGGCACCGCGCGCACCTCATCAACCCGCGTGACGTGGTGCCCGAGTCCAACATGCCGGCTTTCCCGTGGCTGAACCGGCCGATCCAGGCCAAGGATATCTCCTCGATTCAAGCCAAGATGCAAGCGCTGCGGAAATTGGGGCATCCCTACACCGACGAGGAGATCGCCAACGCGCCCAAGGCGCTGGAAGGGAAAACGGAAATGGATGCGGTCGTGGCCTACCTGCAGGGGTTGGGGCGCGCCCTATCTAACTTCCAGTAATGACGTCACGAGGGGACCGAGCCGATGGACATCAACGACTGGCGTGCGCTGATTACGGTTCTTGCCTTTCTCTGCTTCTTGGGAATCGTCGCCTGGGCCTACAGCCGCCATGCCAAGTCAGGGTTTGATGAAGCGGCTCGCATCCCTTTCCTGGATGAACCGGACGGAAAACAGACGCGAGGGTCGAATCATGGGTGATTTCATCAGTCCCTTCTGGGACATGTATGTCAAGGTACTGGTGGCGCTGTCGCTGCTCTTTTGCATCATCATCATCGCAACGAACATGCGGGCCACGGGCAAGGTTGGCGAGCTGCAACCGCACAGCTGGGATGAGAACCTGCAGGAGTGGAACAACCCGCTGCCGCGCTGGTGGATGTATCTCTTCTGGATCACCGTCCTCTTTGCCATCGCCTATCTGGTCATTTATCCCGGTTTCGGGAGCTTCCAAGGGTTAGCAGGCTGGTCGTCGGTTGGTCAGTGGCAGAAAGAAATGCAGCAGGCCGAAACGAAGTATGGGCCGCTTTTTGCCAAATACCGCAACATGGACGTTAAGGCGGTGGCTGCTGACGCTGAGGCCATGGGGATGGGGAAACGCCTTTTCCAAACCTACTGCATGCAGTGCCACGGCGCAGACGCCCGCGGTGCAAAAGGATACCCCAACCTGACCGATAAGGATTGGCTTGGTGGCGACGGCTCGCCTGACTATATCAAGGCTACCATCACCGCTGGCCGTATGGGGGTGATGCCGCCGTTTCCCCATCTCGGGGCTGATGGCGCCAAGGATGTGGCGCATTATGTCCGCTCTCTCTCTGGTCTTTCCCATGACGCCACTCGGGCGCAGCGCGGCGCGAAGATCTTTGCTGAAAACTGTGCCGCCTGCCACGGTCCCGATGGAAAAGGGATGACCGCTGTTGGGGCACCCAACCTTACCGACAATGTTTGGCTCTATAGCTCCTCGGAGCAGCAGATCATCAGCATCGTCTTGAATGGTCTGCAGAACCGTATGCCGGCCTTTGGCGAGTTCCTCGGGCAGGATAAGGTGCACATCCTGACGGCCTACGTCTGGAGTCTAAGCAACAAGTAATTGTACGCAGGGGTGCCCTAGGGGTGCCCCTGCTGCTCTTTCTCTCGTTGCCAACCCCTTCGCTTCGACGCAACCAACCGGTTGTTTCGTCCGCAAGGAACAGAAATGGATGATAAAACGATAAACACGGCGACCACGACACCAACTTTGGCACACACTGGGAATAGTGTTGCATCGGTTGGCCAGCCTGAGGAATCGCTCTATGCCAAACGCAAAAAACTCTACGTCCGTTCGGTTGCTGGCCCATTTCAGCGCTGGCGCTGGTTCTTCGTCTTTTTGACTCAAGCGATCTTCTATGGCCTACCATGGCTTGACTGGAATGGCCGGCAAGCGGTGCTTTTTCATCTGGTTGAGCGTAAGTTCTACCTTTTTGGCTGGGTCTTTTGGCCACAGGATGTCTTTTTCCTGGCGATTATTCTGATTCTTTCGGCTTATGCACTCTTTTTCTTTACCACAATTGCTGGCCGGCTCTGGTGTGGGTACACCTGTCCGCAGACGGTCTACACCGAGATCTTCATCTGGCTTGAGGAGAAAATCGAAGGCGACCACGTCCAGCGGCGCAAGCTTGATCAGATGCCGTGGAGTGGCCGTAAGCTCCTTGTGCGTGGGGCCAAATATGTGGCGTGGATCCTCTTCTCGTTGTGGACAGGTTTTACCTTGGTGATGTACTTTACCCCGCGCCAAGAGCTTTGGTCCGAGCTGATGACGCTGAGTCTTGGCCCTTGGGAGTGGTTCTGGACCTTCTTTTACGCGGGTTTTACCTTTTTGCTCGCTGGGGTGCTGCGCGAGCAGGTGTGCAAGTACATGTGCCCCTACGCTCGCTTTCAAGGGGTGATGTTCGATCCTGATACCTTGATCATCACCTACGATACGGAGCGCGGGGAGCCGCGTGGGGCGCGTAAAAAGGGGGTTGATCCGCGCTCAGTGGGCAAGGGAGATTGCATCGATTGTGGAATTTGTGTCCAGGTTTGTCCTACCGGTATCGACATCCGCAACGGTTTGCAGTATGAGTGCATTGGATGTGCCGCTTGCATCGATGCCTGTAATGAGGTGATGGATAAGATGGGTTACCCGCGCGGTCTTATTCGTTACAGTACCGAAAATGCCATGCTATACCACTGGAGCCGCAATGAGGCGTGGCGGCGGGTGCTGCGTCCACGTGTTCTTGTCTATGGGATCCTTCTTGCCCTTTTCACCGGCGTGCTCTTTTACAAAATTGCTACTCGCCCCGATGTGCGGGTTGATGTGCTGCGCGACCGCGCAACCTTGTCTCGTGAATTGGCTGGCGGCTGGGTGGAGAACGTCTATACCTTGAGGCTGATGAACATGGCGGAACGGCCTCGGGAATTCCAGGTGTCCGTTGCTGGATTGCCCAACATCCGTCTGGAGGGGCCTGCTACGGTGGCGATGCCTGCTGCGAGCACCGAATCGATCGTCTATTCGGTGCAGGTGCCTGCTGGCGAGATCAAGCCGGGACGCTATGATATTTGGTTCGATGTGCGCGTGGCAGATGAGGAGCACAACCTCACCCGCGAACACGCGACGTTCATCTTTGCGGAGTAGTGCGATGACGTCCCGGCGACCGACAACCGTCCCCTGGTATAAAGAGCGTTGGCCGTGGCTGCTGATGATTCCCCCTGCAGTGGCCATCGTTGCCGGCACTTTTACTCTGGTGCTGGCGGTGCGGTCGTGGGATGGCTTGGTCTCCGACGACTATTACAAAGAGGGGCTGGCGATCCAGCGGCAGATCGACCGTACTGCTCGTGCCGCCGAGCTGGGGCTTAAGGCGCGGGTGGTATTGCGGGAAGGACGCATCACCATCTGGTTTGAGCCTGGGCACAAGATCCCATTGCCGCCGCTCATTACCGTTCGGTTGATCCATCCGACCCAGAAAGGGAAGGATCAGCAGCGCAACCTAGTGGTCGACCAAGCGCGCTATTGGGCCCCTTTGGAACTTCCTAGCGCTGGTAAGTGGCACATTGAAATCGAAGACGAGTCCCGCCAGTGGCGACTGAGCGGAACCATCCATGTCCCAACAGAGAGAGAGGAGCTCATTACTTCGAGTGTTCCTGATCGTTCCTGAAAGGAGGGATGTGTTATGTCTGACGCTCTGCGGGAGTTTTTCACCACCGATATCGGTCTGTTGAGCATTTTCACGATTGGGTTCGTTATCGTGATAGGTGCTTTTATCTATCGCTTCGTCAAGACCCATATGAATGACCGTCCCGAAGCCTGATTCGGAGAGTGGTTGTCAAAGAAAAAAAGCCCGCAACGCTGCGGGCTTTTTTCATCTATTCTCTTATCGATAGACCAAGACAGGGAGCTTGCTGTGTGACAAGACCTTATGGGTGACGCTGCCCAGAAGGAGGCGAGCGATGCCGCTTCGGCCATGCGAGGCGATAAAGATGAGATCACAGGCATGGCGTTCGGCCGCGTCGATAATCGCTTGCGCTGGCGCATCGCTGACCACCGTGTCGGTATCAGCAGTCACTCCCGCTTCACTTGCCTTCTCCGTGGCGGCGTTGAGGATCGTCGCAGCCTCTTCGGCCGCGGCCTTGCGGAACTGTTCTGGGGTGGTCGGGTCGATGAGCGCCCCTTCGCCATAGACGGGCAGTGGAAAATCGGGTTGAGCATAGAAAAAGGTGATTCTGGCCCCAAGCGTTTTGGCTAAAGCGATGGCGCGCTCAGTAGCAGCTTGGGCGATCTCGGAACCGTCAGTGGGGACAAGAAGATGGCGGAACATGGTGGGACTCCAGAAGTGTTCGGGTACAATGACCCTGTCGATTATAGCCAAAAGCTTCACAACCGCTTGATTCAGCCGGGGGCTTTGACGCTTCTTGGGGTGCCCGTCGATCTGCGCCGGATTGAGATCCCGATCTATGCGGTGGGGGCAGAGGATGACCACATCGCCCCGTGGCGGCAGACGTGGCAACTCCTCAAGCATGTGCGGGGGCCAAAGCGCTATGTTCTCTCTAGTTCTGGCCACATTCTTGGTATTGTCAATCCCCCGAAGAATCCGCCAAAGCGCTCCTATCGGGTGGGCGATTTTACCGGACTGGTGCCCAAGGCCGACCAGTGGTATGCAGCTACTTCTGAAGAGCCCAATAGCTGGTGGCCAGATTGGGTCGACTGGCTGTCTGAACGTGCAGGGGAACGTCAGCCGGCAGATGACCCCAATCGTTGGCCCAACCTTGGGGCAGCGCCAGGGCAATACGTTTTGGGATAACCAGATTAGTTTCCGTTGGGTGTGGCGGCCGCGTTTTCGGTGCTGGTTGGCGGCGAGGCAGAGAGAATCTGGCGCAACCCCTCCCGGTTGGCGAGGGCGATCTCGCGCCGGTTGACGCGCAAGTATCCCGCTTCTTGAAAGGCCGAGAGGGTCCGGGAGACGGTCTCGAGCTTCAGACCCAGGTAAGAGCCGATCTCTTCACGGGTCATGCGCAGGCGAAATTGGGTGGGGGAGAAGCCCCGAGCGGCAAAGCGCTGCGAAAGGTTAAGGAGGAAGGCCGCCAGGCGCTCTTCGGCGCGCATCGACCCAAGCAGCGTCATGACCCCCTGCTCGCGAACGATCTCGCGCGACAGAATTTTGTGAAACTCGCTCATCAGTGCCGGGATTTTGCTCGCTAAGGTTTCGAGCTGTTCGTACGGGATGGTGCACACTTCACTGTCTTCTAGGGCGATGGCGCTCACCACATGGCGACCGCTGCCGATCCCATCTAGGCCAAGGAGTTCCCCGGTCATCTGAAATCCGGTCACCTGTTCGCGCCCATCTGAAAGGGTGAGCACCGTTTTAAACGAGCCCAGACGTACGGCATAGAGGGCTTCGAACGGGAACTGGCTTTCAAAGAGCGCCTGGTGGCGTTTGAGCCGCTTGCGCACGGTAACCAGGGTGTCAAGCCGTTTGAGGTCCTCCTCAGGCAGGCCAACGGGCAGACAGAGGTCGACCAGATTGCAGTGGGCGCAGGCTGCTCGTAGCTGTTCTGGCAGGGAGCCAGGTCGCATCGTTTTCTCCGCGGGGTTGGGGGAAGTGGACATCTTTGACCGGTGTCAAATCCTTTTTGGGCTTTTCGTGTCATAGTATCGGATTGTGATCGTTGACGCAAGGAGTGCCGGGTGCCATCCTTTAGCCAGGAGATTCACTTTGACCCACAACTGATCGCGCGCTTTGATATTGCTGGGCCTCGTTATACCTCCTACCCGACCGCCGACCGGTTCAGCGAGTCGTTTGGCCCCGAGGCGTATCGTCAGGTGCTGTCGGCGCGTGGGCAAGTAAGCGAGCAAAGGCCCCTCTCCCTCTACGTCCATATCCCCTATTGCAATACGGTCTGTTACTACTGCGCCTGCAATAAGATCATCACCAAGGATCACGGCCGTTCTGGCCGTTATCTCGATTATCTGGCCCGCGAGATGGCGCTGGTAGACCGCTACCTAACCGGTGACCGGACGGTGGCGCAGCTCCATTTTGGTGGCGGAACGCCCACTTTTCTTAATGAGGGGGAGATGCGCCGCCTGTGGCAGGAGATCGGTCGGTACTTTACGTTGATCGAGGATGGAGAATATTCCATCGAGGTCGACCCGCGCAAGGTGGGCAATGAGACGGTGGCGTTGTTGCGCGATCTGGGGTTTAACCGGATGAGCATCGGGGTGCAGGATTTCGATCCGGTGGTGCAGGAGGCGGTAAACCGCATCCAGCCTCTTGCCGAGACGGAACGGGTCCTCTCTGCGGCCCGTGCGTCGGGTTTTCACTCGGTGAGTTTCGACCTGATCTACGGGTTGCCTCATCAGAGTGTTGCTTCGTTTGCCCGGACACTGGAAGCGGTGGTGGCGCTTGCCCCCGACCGGCTATCGCTTTATAGCTATGCCCACTTGCCGCGCCTTTTTACGCCGCAACGGCGCATCGATGAGGCGGCACTCCCTTCTGCTAGCGAGAAGCTCGCGATCTTGCAGCTGGCGATCGAGCGGCTTACCGCTGCCGGCTATGTCTACATCGGGATGGACCATTTTGCTAAACCCAATGACGAGCTGGCTGTGGCTCAGCGCGAGGGGCGGCTGCACCGTAACTTCCAGGGGTATTCGACCCATGCCGAGTGCGATCTGGTGGCGCTGGGTATCTCCTCGATCAGCAAGGTTGGGGCAAGCTACGCTCAGAACCACAAGAGCGAGGAACCTTACTACGCGGCGTTGGATCGCGGCGAGCTACCAACGTTGCGTGGGGTGGCGATGACTGCCGACGATCAGTTGCGCCGCTCGATCATCCAGGCGTTGATGTGCCACTTCCAGGTGGCGATCGGTGCGGTGGAAGAGGCTCATTCAATTGACTTTCGCCGCTATTTTGCCGCCGAGCTTGCCGATCTGGCCGAGATGGCCAAAGCGGGGTTGGTGGAGATAGGTGATCGAGCAATCACCGTGTTACCCAAGGGGCGGCTGCTCGTGCGGGCAATTGCAATGATCTTTGACCGTTACTTGCGCGAGCAGCGCGAGAGCGGCCGCTATTCGAAGGTGATCTGATGCTTTTCCAAGGCGACCTGATCGCCAGCGGGTTGCCCGCCTACGCGGCGGTCTTTTTGATCGGGCTCTTGGGGGGTGTGCACTGCTTTGGCATGTGCGGCGGGATTGTTGGGTCCTTAGCATTTCAGGTCCATGAGGGGAGGGGAGTCTGGCAGCGGCGCAGCGCGTTGCTTGTTACCTACAACCTGGCGCGGATAGCCACCTACACGCTACTTGGCGCGCTTATGGGGGGAGTGGGGGCAATCGCCACGCTGCTCGAAACGGTCCTGCCGGTGCAGCTTGGGCTCTATCTTCTGGCCAATCTCCTTCTGGTGGCGATGGGGCTCTACCTCTGGGGGCAGCCGCGCTGGCTGGCACCGCTCGAGCGGGCCGGGCAGCGGTTGTGGCTGCGGGTTCAGCCGCTCACTCGGCGCTTTCTCCCTGTGCAGCATGTCGGGCAAGCGGCGATGTTGGGGGGATTGTGGGGTTTTTTGCCGTGCGGATTGGTCTATAGTGTGCTGGCTACCGCTTTGATGAGCGGCAGTAGCGTGCGCGGGGCGCTTCTCATGGCGAGCTTCGGACTAGGGACGCTGCCTAATCTGCTGCTGGCCGGGGTAATGTTCCAACGCTTTCGAGCTTGGCTGCAGCAGCCGTGGGTGCGCCTGTTGGCAGGTGCATTGATCATCGGCTTTGGTTTGTGGGGATTTTGGCGCGCGCCTGAACTGGGTGGAGCAATCTGGCAGGGGGTTGTTTGCCATACCCCTTAGCTATAATTGAATCTTTAGACCATAAAGGGAGTGATCCATGGCTTTTGAACGTGTCTCAGCAGGGAAAGATGTCCCAAACGACATCAACGTAATTATCGAGATTCCCGCGCAGGCCGATCCGATCAAGTTTGAAATCGACAAAGCCAGCGATGCGATCTTTGTCGATCGCTTCATGGGCACCTCGATGCGCTACCCCCTTAACTACGGCTTCGTCCCGCACACACTCTCTGATGATGGGGATCCGGTCGATGTGCTGGTGCTGACCCCATTCCCGGTTCCACCCGGCGTGGTGATCCGCTGTCGGCCAGTGGGACTGCTGAAGATGGAGGACGAGAGTGGGGTGGATGCTAAAGTGATCGCCGTCCCGGTAAGCAAACTCACTGCCCTCTACGATTCGATCCGCGGGCTTGACGACATTCCGAAGCTGATCCTTGAGCAGGTCCGTCACTTCTTTGAGCACTATAAGGACCTGGAGCCAGGGAAGTGGGTGAAGGTGACCGGCTGGGGAGATGCCGACGAGGCGCGAACCGAGATCCTCAACGGCGTTAAGAACGCAGCCAAATGAGTACGTCGGACCGGTAATGGAGGGTAGCAGGGGGTGAAGCGGTTGCGGGTGGCCGCAGCGCAGATCAACTCCACCGTGGGGGATCTGGCTGGAAACAGTGCTCAGATCGTTGCCGCGGCCCGCAAGGCGCTGGCCAGCGGTGCGGCGCTTTTGGTAACCCCGGAGCTGGCGCTTACCGGTTATCCGCCAGAAGATCTGCTGCTGCTTCCCGATTTTGGCAGGGCGTGCGAAGCCGCTTTCAGTAAGCTGCTTGCCCAACTCCCCTCGGGGATCGATTGCCTGATCGGATTACCCAGGTGGATCGATCGCGGGTGCGTCAATGCCGCTGCTTGGGTGCGCGACCAGAAGGTCGTTCAATGGTACGCCAAGACGCGGCTACCTAACGAGTCGGTCTTCGATGAGCATCGCTATTTCGTTCCTGGCGATCAACCGCTTGTCGTGGACTGCCGCGGCGTGCGCGTGGCGGTGCTGATTTGCGAAGACCTTTGGCATCCGGCACCCCTTGCTGCCGCTGCGGCAGAGGGGTTCGACCTGGCGGTTGCCCTCAACGCTTCCCCGTTTCATCGGGGCAAGGAGGCGGAGCGCGAGGCGGTGGTCCGGGCGCGGTGCCAGGAGCAGAGGTGCGCGGTGCTCTATGTCAATGCGGTAGGCGGACAGGACGAGCTTGTTTTCGACGGCAGCTCTTTCGCCGTTGCAGCCGATGGAACACTCGCCTGGCGTGGCCCTGCCTTTGCCGAGTCGCTGGCGCTCCTTACCTGGGAAGGGGGGGAGTGGCGCGACCTGCCGCCATCGCACGCACTGCTTTCTGTCGAGGAGGCGTGGTGGCAGGCGCTGGTGCTTGCGATCCGCGACTACGTTACTAAGAACCGCTTTCCGGGGGCGGTAATCGGCCTCTCCGGGGGGATCGATTCGGCGCTGGTCGCTTGCATCGCCACTGCTGCGCTTGGGCCGGAGCGGGTGCGCACCGTTATGATGCCTTCGCCGTACTCGGCAAAGATGAGCCTTGAGGATGCTGCGCTCCTTGCTTCCCGCTTGGGTGTGCGCCACGAGGTAATCCCGATCGCCCCAGCCATGACCACCTTTGCCGGGATGCTCGCTTCCCTTTTTGCCGGGCTGCCGGCCGATACCACCGAAGAGAACCTTCAGGCCCGGTTCCGCGCAGCGTTGCTGATGGCAATCTCCAATAAAACCGGCGCGCTCGTGCTGACTACTGGCAACAAGAGCGAACTGGCGACCGGTTATTGCACCCTCTACGGCGATATGGCAGGTGGGTTTGCCGTAATCAAAGATCTTTATAAAACAGAGGTTTATCGGTTGGCTCGGTGGATCAATCGCCACGGTGAGGTGATTCCGGTGCGAATCTTGGAGCGCCCCCCGTCGGCAGAGCTACGGCCAAACCAAGTAGATCAGGAGCGGCTGCCGCCTTACGAGGTGCTTGACGCGATCTTGTACCGCTATCTCGAGGAGCGGCAGGAGGTCGATGCGATCGTTGCCGCTGGTTTTGCGCCAGAAACGGTGGCGCAGGTGGTTGGGTTGCTTCACGGCAGCGAGTATAAGCGGCAGCAGGCACCCCTTGGGCCGCGGCTGACCCGTTGTGCCTTTGGTCGCGATTGGCGGATGCCTGTAACCTCGTCTTTTCGTCCTAGCCTTAGTAAGCCAACCCTCGTTGGTTAAAAAGGAGTTAGCGTTATGAAAAAAGTGGAGGCGGTGATCAAACCCTTCAAGCTCGATGAGGTGCGTGAAGCGCTTTCGGAGGTGGGTGTGAGCGGACTGACGGTGACCGAGGTCAAGGGGTTTGGTCGCCAGAAGGGGCATACTGAGCTGTATCGCGGGGCTGAGTATGTGGTCGACTTCTTGCCCAAGGTCAAAGTGGAGGTGGTTGTTCCCGAGGCGATGGTCGATGCGGTGATCGATGCCATCGTTAAGGCGGCGCGTACCGGCAAGATCGGCGACGGAAAAATCTTTGTCTCAACGGTTGACCAAGTGGTGCGCATCCGCACTGGAGAGACCAACGAAGCGGCGCTATGACGTCTTGGCGTGGGGCGCCCGTAGAAGCACGAGCAGCGCCCCGCTTCCCCCTTGCTGGGGAGAGGCTTCGCAGAAAGCCAGGATCTCTTCGCGCCGGCTTAGCCATTGGCGAGAGAGGTGCTTGAGGATGCTCACCCCGCCAGGTGAGCCAAGCCCTTTGCCGTGGACGATCCGAACGCATCGTTCGCCAGCTGCAAGCGCTTCGCCAAGGAACCGACCCAGGGCAGCGCGCGCTTCTTCGCGGGTGAGGCCGTGCAGGTCGAGCTGTCGGCGAATCGTCCAGCGGCCGCGCCGCATCTCGGTGAGTACCCGTCGCGGTACGCCTGGACGCAGAAACTGGGTTGCACTGTCGTGTTCTAACCAATCATCCAGCGTGAGGGGGGCAAGGAGCGCCTGGCGGATTGCCGCTTCATCCTGTTCCCGTTGCCGGGGTCGCGGCAGAGGGGCCGGGCGTTCAAGAAGCACCCGTTCGGCGGCCTGAAGCGGTTTTACCCCTGCTTCCTGCACCCATTGGCGCCACAGCCGTTGTTCGGCATAGGCGCGCGCAGTGGGTGCAGCAAAGAAGGGGCTGCTGCTCTCCTTGCTGCCTGAGAAAGCGGTTTCTTTTCTCGCTTTGTCGCGCTGCTTGACTAAGCGCTGTCGCCAGGAGCGAAGGCTATCTTTGTGGCTGGGGATTATCTCCTCGTCAAGCCACGCCAGCAACTGCGCTTGCCATGGGGCTTTTTCCCTGTTGCGCATTGGGTGACGTCCACAGCAATGGCTTTTAGGAGTGGCCAGCAAGCGCGTCAAGGTAGCGTTCGGCATCAAGCGCCGCCATGCACCCGGTACCGGCGCTGGTGATCGCCTGGCGATAGACGTGATCTTGGACGTCTCCAGCGGCAAAGACCCCCTCGATGCTGGTGGCCGTGGCAAAGCCATGGCGGCCGCCGCGCGTGACGATGTAGCCGTTGTCCAGTTCCAGTTGCCCAACAAAGAGTTGGGTGTTGGGCTGGTGGCCGATGGCCACGAAGACGCCATGAACGGCGATCTCTTGGGTGGCGCCGCTATCGCGGTGTTTGACGCGGATGCCCGTTACACCCTGGTCGTTGCCGAGGATCTCATCAACAACATGGTCAAGCACCAGCACCACTTTCCCTTCAGCAACCCGCTGCATCAGCCGCTCAACGAGAATCTTTTCGGCGCGAAACTGCTGACGGCGATGGATGAGATAGACCTTGCTGGCGATGTTGGCCAGATAGAGGGTCTCTTCCACTGCCGTGTTTCCACCACCAATCACGCAGACATCTTGGCCTTTGTAAAAGAAGCCGTCACAGGTGGCACAGGCTGAAACGCCCTTTCCTTTGTAAGCTGCTTCTGATGGCAATCCGAGGTACTTGGCAGAGGCGCCAGTAGCAATGATCAGCGCGTCACAGGTATACTCGCCGGCATCGCCGATGAGCCGGAATGGGCGCTCGGTGAGTCGCGCGGTGTGGATGTGGTCAAAGACGATCTCGGTGCCAAAGCGCCGGGCATGGGCTTCGAAGCGAGCCATAAGGTCGGGCCCTTGTACCCCATCTGGATCGGCTGGCCAGTTTTCGACGTCGGTGGTGGTCATCAACTGCCCTCCCTGCTCTAGACCAGTGATCAGCATCGGCTGCAGGTTGGCGCGGGCAGCATAGATGGCGGCAGTGTATCCAGCTGGACCGGAACCTAGGATGATCAAGCGGCGGTGTTGGGTCGTCATCGCACATGCTCCACACTTAAAGAGAGTCAGTCGGCGCTTCCTTCGTCCTCCAAGTCTGAATCGACAAGTGAGGAAGAGGGTAAGGAGACAGCTCGCGGTCCTACATTGGCTTCCGCAACTGCCAGCGCGGTCATGTTGACGATTCGCCGAACAGTTGATGTGGCAGTCAGGATATGAACCGGTTTGGCCACGCCAAGAAGCATCGGACCGATGGCAATGCCGCCCCCTGCTGCGGTCTTAAGAAGATTGTACGCGATATTGGCCGCGTCGATATTGGGAAGAACCAGCAGGTTGGCTTGCCCAGTAAGGGTGGAGCGGGGCATGAGCAGCGCGCGCATCTGGGCATCGAGCGCCAGGTCGCCGTGCATTTCCCCGTCAACCTCTAGCCACGGGGCAGTTTCGCGCAAGATGGCCAGTGCTTCGCGCATCTTCACCGCACTGGGGGCATCAGAAGAGCCGAAATTGGAGTGGGAAAGGAGGGCTACTTTCGGTTCGATGCCAAAGCGCAGCATTTTGCGCGCCGCCATGCGGGTGATTTCGGCAATCTGCAGGGCGCTGGGATCGATGTTGATGTGGGTGTCGACCAGAAAGAGCTGGCGCTGCGGCAATAGCAGCGCGTTCATCGCTGCGTAACAGGTGGCCCCGGGCCGTTTGCCGATCACTTGGTCGATGTAGGTAAGGTGCATCGACGGCACCCCCCAGGTGCCGCAGATTAGGCCATGTACGTCGCCGTGGCGCAGCAGCATCGCCCCAATTAGGGTAAGGCGGCGGCGCATTTCGATCTTGGCGAGCTGTGGCGAGACCCCGCGCCGTTCCATTAGGCGGTGGTACTCTTGCCACAGGTCATGGTAGCGGGGGTCGTTTTCGGTGTTGACCACCTCATAGTCGCGCCCTTCCTGGAGACGCAGGCCATAGCGTTCGATCCGCCGGGCGATCACCGCCGGGCGGCCGATCAGCACAGGGTAGGCGATTCCTTCATCGACAAGTACCTGGGCAGCGCGCAGCACCCGCTCCTCTTCCCCTTCGGCAAAGGCGATCCGCTTGTAGCGCGCGTCGCGGGCAATGGCATAGACCGGCTTCATGAGCGTGCCCGAGGCGTAGACGAAGGCCTGGAGCCGTTCGCGGTAGGCGGCATAGTCGGTAATTGGCCGGGTGGCGACGCCACTTCGGGCAGCTGCTTCGGCAACAGCCGGGGCAATGCGCAACATCAGCCGCGGATCGAAAGGTTTGGGGATAAGGTAGTCCGGGCCAAAGCGCAGCCGTTCGCCGGCATAGGCTGAAGCGACCACTTCATTTTCTTCGGCTTGGGCAAGCTCGGCGATGGCATGGACAGCGGCGATGGCCATCTCGTCGTTGATTGTTGTCGCCCCGCAGTCGAGTGCGCCGCGGAAGATGTACGGGAAGCAAAGGACGTTATTGACCTGGTTGGGGTAGTCGCTGCGCCCGGTGGCGATGATCGCGTCGGGGCGAACCGCTTTGGCGACCTGTGGATCGATCTCAGGGGTGGGGTTGGCCAGGGCAAAGAGGATCGGGCAGGGGGCCATTTCGGCCGCCATCTCCGGTTTGAGAACCCCACCAGCTGAGAGTCCAAGAAAGATGTCGGCTCCTTTAATGACTTCGGCAAGGGTACGGGCGTCGGTTTTTTGGGCGAACTGTGCCTTCTCCGGGTCCATTAGCTCGGTGCGCCCTTCATAGACCACGCCGGCGAGGTCGGTTACCCAGATGTTGGTTTTCGGTAGACCCAGTTTGGTCAGGAGCTTAAGACAGGCGAGCGCCGCGGCACCAGCGCCAGCGGTGACCAGTTTCACCTGGTCGATCGCCTTGCCTACGAGCTTGAGCGCGTTGATCAGCGCTGCCCCAACGACGATCGCTGTACCGTGCTGGTCGTCGTGAAAGACGGGAATCTTCATCCGCTGACGCAACGCTTTTTCGACGACGAAGCAGTCGGGGGCTTTGATGTCTTCCAGGTTGATGCCGCCGAAGGAGGGTTCGAGCGCAGCGATCACTTCGACGAGTCGCTGCGGGTCCTTTTCAGCGATCTCGATATCGATGGCGTCGATTCCGGCAAATTTCTTGAAGAGCACCGCCTTGCCTTCCATGACCGGTTTGGCAGCAAGCGGTCCAATGTCCCCCAACCCCAGGACGGCCGTTCCGTTGGTGATGATCGCTACCAGGTTGCCGCGGTTGGTGTAGCGGTTCGCCGCTGTGGGGTCAGCAACGATCTCTTGACACGGGGCGGCTACCCCGGGGGAGTAGGCAAGCGCCAGATCGCGCTGGTTGGAGAGGGCTTTGGTGGGCAGAATCGCCCACTTGCCGGGGGTGGGGTGCTCGTGGTAATCGAGCGCGGCTTGATGGAGTTCGATGCGGTCAGGTGCATGTAATTCTTGGGTTTGCGACACGGTTAGGCTCCCTGGTGCAAAAAGAGATTTTACCGTAGGAGAGGAGTGGGGGCGGTATAATCACCCTATCGCTATGCAACTCCTGAGACGCCATTGACCGATCAACGGTTCCTGCGACTGCTGCGCGAAGGAGGCTGGCTGCTTCTGGCAGCGCTGGGTGCCTACTTTGCCTTGATTCTGATCGGGTACGATCCTGCTGACCCTGGGTGGTCGCGCAGTCTACCGGCAACGGTGATCCATAATCCCGGCGGACGACTTGGGGCTTGGCTCGCCGACCTCTGGTATTTTGCCTTCGGCTGGTCAGCGTTGTGGTGGGTGGCTTTGTTGGGGCGCGGTCTGCTTGGTTGGTGGCGGTTGCGCCAGAAGGTAATCGACGGCAAAAAGCTGGACGAAGCGCTGTCAGGCCTTTGGCGGTGGAAGCGCTGGATCACTGCGGCCAGTTTCCTTTTGTGGGTGGTTAGTTCAAGCGCCCTTGAGTATCTGCGCTTTCATCGCTTGGCGGGGGGCTTGCCACAAGGAGCAGGAGGGGTGATCGGTCAGGGGGTGGGTACTTTCGTTGCCGAGCGGCTCGGTTTTGTGGGCGGTACGCTGCTGCTCCTTGCCCTTTTCTTGGTCGGATTTAGCCTCTTTTGGGGGGTCAGTTGGGGGGAGGTGACCGAGTGGGTCGGAGCCAGGGCCGAGCGGCTCTGGCAGCGCTGGCGAAACAGCCGCGTGCGGCCCAATGAGTCTGAAAGAGGGGAGGAGAAGCGGTTTAGCCTGCTTGCGGTGGTCCAAATAACGGTAGCTGAGGGGGTAATGAGGCTGCGATCGCGCTTAAGTGAGCGGTGGCAGCAGGTAATTGGACTACGCGATCAGCTTCGGGCTTGGCTCTTCTCTCCTTGGACAAAGAAGGAATCGCGATTGGTCCCCCCTGCTGAAACGGGAGCAGAGGGGGTGGGGCATGAGGTGCCAAATTGCGATTCTCCACTTCAGCTAAGCGACTTGCCGGCGCCAGAATATCCCGGAGATCGAGTGGATCGAGAAAACGAACCGGCGCTGGGGTCGGTCTCTACGCAATGGTCGCCGCTACCCACGCCAGAGCCCGTTGCGGATTCTCTCTCCTCGCTGAGGGCTAGTGGGGATCCTGTGGTTGCCTCTTCACAGGTGCCATTGGGGGTGGATGCTGCTCCCATTACTGCCAAGCCGCGCGCGGCTTCGCCGGCGGTTCCTCTAGCCACCCCTCCGGTTGTGGCTGAGCCGATGGTGCCGCAACGTCCCCCTGCCGTTAAGGCCGGTCTGGCAGTGATGGCAAAACCGGGCGATTCGATCCTTCCGCCCCTCACTCTGCTTGATCAGCCGATGCCGCAGCCGATGGCGATGACGCCGGAGCGGATCGCGGCCACCTCGCAACTGATCGAAGCAAAACTGGCTGAATTTGGGGTGCGAGTAACGGTGGTCGGGGCAATTACCGGGCCAGTGGTCACCCGCTTTGAAATTGAGCCAGCAACAGGGGTTAAGGGGGCGCAAATTGTCAATTTGGCCAAGGACCTGGCGCGGGCGCTGTCGCTGGTTTCGATCCGGGTAGTCGAGATCGTTCCAGGCAAGAGCTGCATGGCCCTTGAGGTGCCCAATCCGCAGCGGCAGATTGTGCGTTTATTCGAGGTGCTCGATACCGAGGTCTATCGGCGTGCCCGCTCTCCCTTGACGGTTTGCCTTGGTAAAGATATTGGCGGAGCTCCCGTAGTGGCCGATCTCGCCAAGATGCCCCATCTGCTCGTGGCTGGGACCACCGGTTCGGGGAAATCGGTGGGGATCAATGCGATGATCCTGTCGCTGCTCTTTAAGTCCGATCCGTCGACGGTGCGGCTGATCATGATCGATCCAAAGATGCTTGAACTCTCGATCTACGAAGGGATCCCGCACCTGCTGGCGCCGGTGGTAACCGATATGCGCCTGGCTGCCCAGGCGCTCAACTGGTGCGTCGGCGAGATGGAGCGGCGTTACAAGCTGATGGCCGCGCTTGGGGTGCGCAACATCGCCGGGTTTAATTCCCTGTTAGAGGAGGCGGCCCGCGAGGAGCGCTACGTGCCCAACCCCTTCTCGCTCTCCCCGGAACAGCCGGAGCCGCTGAACAAAATGCCCTATCTGGTTGTTGTTGTCGATGAGCTGGCCGACCTGATGATGGTGGCCGGCAAGAGAATCGAAGAGCTGATCGCCCGGTTAGCTCAGAAGGCGCGGGCAGCGGGAATCCACCTCATTCTGGCCACCCAGCGCCCCTCCGTCGATGTCATCACCGGGTTGATCAAGGCCAATGTGCCTACCCGCATCGCTTTTCAGGTCTCATCGAAGGTTGACTCGCGCACTATCCTCGACCAGATGGGGGCAGAAACCCTTCTTGGGATGGGGGATATGCTCTATCTTGCCCCTGGAATGGGGACGCCGCAACGGGTGCATGGCGCTTTTGTTGCCGACGATGAGGTCCACCGCGTCGTCAACTACCTGAAAGCCTTTGGGCCACCCGACTATGTTGAGGCCATCACCGCTGACGAGGCCGACGAGGAGGGGGGCAGTGGCTGGGATGGGGAAGGGGGTAATGCTGAACGCGATCCCCTCTTCGATCAGGCAGTAGAGGTGGTGATGCGCACGCGCCGACCCTCGATTTCGCTGGTGCAGCGCCATCTGCGCATCGGCTACAACCGGGCAGCCCGGCTGATCGAGGCGATGGAGCAAGCTGGACTGGTCTCGCCCCCTGAACCAAATGGGAACCGCAAGGTACTGGTTCCGGAGCGCAACGAGCCATGAGGGAAAAACGGCATCATCTGCTCTTTTGCTTGCTTGCGCTGCTGCTCCGGTCTTTTCCGAAACGCCCCTATTCGTGTTCTCGCCGGGCGTGGTTATGGTGCGGCGTGGCGGCGTTTGGGTTGGCCGTCGCTGGCCAGAGGGCAGTCGCCGAGGAAGTGGCATCGCTCGCTTCTTTGATCGCCTGGGCGCAGGGGTTGGAAGGGGCAGTTGGGCGTTTTGAGCAGGTCCAGGAGCAGCGGGGTGGGCAGACGCTGCGGCTAACCGGCCGGTTTGTTTATCGCCAACCGCTCCTCTTTCGCTGGGAGGTCGAACAGCCCTTTGTCCAGGTGACGGTGAGCGATGGCCGGACGTTGATCACCTGGGATCCTGAGCTGCGGCAGGTTACCCGCGCTCCGCTTGCTGCCGAGGCGCTTGCCAATGGGCCGCTCGGGTTTTTGCTTGCACCCCACCGTTTGGCTGAGACTTATACGCTGACGGCGGTTGAGCGCAACGGCGCCACCACCCGCTGGGTGTTGCAATCGCAAAGCCGTGATGCGCCGCTGGTCGCGCAGTTGGAGGTGGTCTTAGTTGGCGAACGGCTGGAAGCGCTCTCCGTGACCGATCCCCTTGGGCAACGCAGCACCATCCGCTTTACTACGTTCGAACGCCGCACCCCGCCAGCGGCAGCCTTTCACCTCGATCTGCCGCCGGAGGCGGTGATCGTCGATCTGCCAGGGGGAAAAGGGTTGTGACTTGTGGGTTAGGCGCAGAGGCTTCTCGGCACGCTACGCGCCCGCCGCTGCCAGAGCGGATGCGCCCCCGTTCGCTCGATGAGGTAGTAGGGCAAGAGCATCTCATCGGCCCAGGCAAACCGTTGACCCTTGCCTGTGCTGAGCGGCGGCTCTTTTCTCTTCTCTTCTGGGGGCCACCCGGTGTGGGGAAAACAACCTTAGCGCAGCTACTTGCCGCTGCGCTCAACGCCCACTTCTTCGCCCTTTCGGCGGTTCACGCGGGGGTCAAAGAGCTGCGCGCCGTTGTTGAGGGGGCAGAAGTTGCGCGCGCTGAGGGGCGGGCAACCCTTCTCTTTCTTGATGAGATCCACCGCTTCCACAAAGGGCAGCAGGATGCGTTACTTCCCCATGTCGAGAGCGGGCTGGTGACGCTCATTGGGGCAACAACCGAGAACCCTTCGTTTGAAGTGAATGCCGCGCTCCTTTCTCGGCTTACCCTCTTTCGCCTAGAACCCCTCTCGGCGGACGCGCTGCGCCAGTTGATTGACCGTGCTGCGCACCGTTTCCCGGACGAGGCAGTGCCGCTTGACCAGGCGGTGATCGAGCAACTCATCGACAGGGCCGATGGCGACGCGCGGCGGCTTCTCAACGACCTGGAGTGGCTGTGGACGGCTGCCCGAAGCGGCGGGGTGGCCCGGATCGACCTTCCCTTTGCCGGGGCAGTGCTTGGTGAACGGCGGCGCCGTTTCGACAAGGGGGGGGATACCTTCTACGATCAGATTTCAGCGCTGCATAAGGCGGTGCGCGGTTCCGACCCCGACGCTGCGCTCTACTGGTTGTGTCGGATGCTCGATGGCGGGGCCGATCCCAGGTACCTTGCGCGTCGTCTGGTGCGTATCGCCAGCGAAGACATCGGCCTGGCCGACCCCCGTGCTCTGACCTTGGCGGTCGATGCGGCCGCCGCCTACGAGCGGCTCGGTTCGCCAGAAGGGGAGTTGGCACTGGCTCAAGCGCTCGTCTATCTAGCCTGTGCGCCCAAATCGAACGCGCTCTACCGTGCCTTTCAGGCAGCGCAGGGGTTTGTTGCCCGTACCGGTTCGCTGCCGGTGCCGTGGCACTTGCGCAACGCGCCAACCCGCCTTCTGAAGACGCTGGGGGCTGGCCGTGGCTACCGTTATCCCCACGACGAACCGGGGGGGTATGCCCCTGGCGTCGACTACTTCCCCGATGGGGTCGAGGCCCAGCGCTGGTACCAGCCGACCGGGCGCGGTCTGGAGCAGCAGATCGCTGAGAAGTTGCGCCATCTGCGCGAACGGGATGCCGCCTGGCGTGCTGAGCAGGGAGGTGCCCCATCGCCCACCGAATCTTCCTCTTGCCGACCCAAAGGAAACGACCATGCTTGATATCCAACTTCTGCGTCAGGATCTGGCAGCGGTGCAACAGGCACTTGCCCGCCGACATACGGCCATCGACTGGGGGCGTTTTGTCGCATTGGAAGATGAGCGCAAACGGCTGCAAACCCACACCCAACAACTGCAGGCCATGCGCAACCGCCTCTCGAAAGAGGTGGGGCAGCGCAAAGGGCGGGGTGAGGCTGCCGATGAGCTCTTGGCCGAGTTAGCAACCTGCAAAGCCGACCTCGACCGAGCCGAAGGTCGTTTGGCCGAACTCCTGGACGAATTGGAGCAGTTTCTCAGCCAGCTTCCCAATATGCCACACCCCGCGGTCCCCGATGGGGTGAGCGAAGAAGACAATGTCGAAGTATCCCGCTGGGGGACGCCGCCAGTTTTCGATTTTGCTGTGCGCGACCATGTGGCAATTGCCGACGGGCTGGGGGGGCTGGAGAGCGAAGTGGCCGCTGCGCTCTCGGGGGCGCGCTTTGCCCTTCTTAGAGGCGACGTTGCCCGTTTGCACCGGGCGCTTGCCCAGTTCATGCTGGAAGTGCACACCCGCGAGCATGGCTATGAGGAGGTGGCGCCTCCGTTTCTGGTGTTGCCGCGTACGCTCTATGGAACAGGGCAACTGCCCAAGTTCGAAGAGGACCTTTTCCGCGTTCCGCACGCCGAGTCCCCCCTCTATCTGATTCCGACGGCCGAGGTGCCGGTGACCAACCTGGTGCGCGACACCATTGTCGATGAGTCGGCCTTGCCGCTTAAATTCGTTGCCTGGACACCGTGCTTTCGCGCCGAGGCGGGGTCGCATGGCCGTGACGTACGCGGGCTGATCCGCCAGCACCAGTTCGAGAAGGTCGAGCTGGTGCGCATCGAACACCCCGATGCATCGTATGCAGCGCTGGAGGAGCTCACCAGCCACGCCGAAGCGATTTTGATGAAACTTGGCTTACCGTATCGTAAGGTAAAGTTATGTTCTGGGGACTTGGGCTTTAGTGCGGCAATGACGTATGATCTAGAGGTCTGGTTGCCTGCCCAAGGAACCTATCGGGAGATCTCCTCTTGCTCCAATACCGAAGCGTTCCAGGCGCGGCGGATGCACGCCCGTTTTCGACCAGCAGGAGGGGGAAAGCCACAGCCAGTTCATACGCTCAATGGTTCTGGACTGGCCGTGGGGCGGACGCTGGTGGCGGTGCTGGAGAACTATCAGCAGCGAGATGGAAGCGTCGTCATCCCCGATGTCTTACGCCCTTGGTTTGGCGGGCAAGAGGTGATCGAACCGCGGTAGCAGGGGGCAACGCCTAACGGCTTACCGCTACCTTAAGGAGCAGACGCGCAAATGGCTTGGACGATAGGAATTGCAACGGCGCCCGATGCTGCTGAGCGGCGCATCGCCTTGGTTCCAGAACTGGTAGCCAAATATCGCCAGGCGGGGGCGACCGTAGTAATGGCCAAAGGGGCGGCGCAACGCGCCCATTGGCCCGATCGCGCTTTTGAGGGGGTGACGTGGGTCGATTCTTCCCCAGAGGTTTTTGCAGCGGCCGATGTGGTGCTGTGCGTGATGCCGCCGAAACCAGAAGAGGTGGCCGCGATGGCGCCAGGCAAGGCGTTGGTCGGAGCGCTGCGGCCGTGGGAGTCGGCTGAGCGGGTTGATGCCTGGATTGCTCAGGGGATCACGACCTTTTCCCTGGAGCTGCTCCCCCGGATCACGCGGGCGCAACCGATGGATATTCTCTCGTCGCAGGCCACCGTTGCCGGTTACGAAGCGGCGCTGATTGCTGCGGACCACGCACCGAAGTTCTTCCCGATGCTCACCTATGCCGCAGGCACGATTCGCCCAGCCAAAGTCTTTGTGATCGGCTGTGGTGTGGCGGGGTTGCAGGCAATCGCTACCTGCCGGCGGCTTGGCGCAATGGTTGAAGCCTATGATGTCCGGCCAGAGACGCGCGAGCAGGTTCTCTCCCTTGGCGCCAAGTTCGTCGACACTGGCGTGGTTGCCGTGGGCGAAGGGGGTTATGCGCGCGAGCTGACCGAAGCGGAGCGGGCGCAGCAAAGCGCCGTGCTGGCTAAGGCGGTTGCGGGCGCAGATGTGGTTATTGCCACCGCCTCCGTTCCCGGTCGCCCTGCTCCAAAGATCGTGACCGCCGAGATGCTTGCGGCGATGCGCCCTGGCGCTGTGGTCGTCGACCTTGCCGCTGAGCAGGGGGGAAACGTCGAGGGGACGGTCTATGGGCAAAAGCGGTGGATCGGCGAAGTGCTGGTGATCGGGCCTGACCACATCCACAGCCGGATGCCAGCGCACGCCTCTGAGATGTTGGCCCGTAACTTCTGGAATTTCCTTGCTGCGCAGCTGCACGATGGGGAGCTGGTTTGGGTTTGGGACGATCCGGTGGTGGCGGCTACCTGCGTTACCCGCGATGGAGCGCTGGTAAACGACCGGGTCCGTAACTGGTTGGGGAGGCCATGATGGATGCGCTGTCCGCACTCTTTATTTTTATGCTTGCCGCGGTAGCTGGCTACGAGATCATCTCCCGTGTGCCGGTAATTCTCCATACCCCGCTGATGTCGGGTTCGAACTTCGTCCATGGCATTGTTGTCGTTGGCGGAATGTTGGTTCTGGGGCACGCCGAATCGCCGCTGGCAATTGCGCTGGGCTTTCTTGCGGTGGTTCTAGGGGCAGCCAATGCGGTCGGTGGGTACGTAGTCACAGACCGAATGCTGGCGATGTTCCAGAAGAAGCGGGAGGAGGCGCAATGATCGCGCTCATCTACTTTGCCGCCACCTTGGCCTTTGTCCTTGGCTTGAAGGCGATGAGCTCGCCGGCTACAGCTGTGCAGGGGATGCGCATTGCCGGGGTGGCGATGGTCGTAGCGGTGGTCGCAACCCTCCTGACCCCCGGGTTAAACCACCGCGGCTTGATCCTCATCGCGCTGGTGCTGGGTGCAGTGACTGCCTGGCGCAGCGCCCAGCGGGTGGCGATGACCGAGATGCCGCAGATGGTTGCCATCTATAATGGGCTTGGCGGCGGCGCCGCTGCAGCGATTGCCGCAGCCGAACTGGTCGGCGGTCGGGTTCATACGCCCAGCGTCGGCATATTGGCGATTATTGGGGCGATAATCGGTGCTGTGGCCTTTGCCGGTAGCGTCATTGCCTGGGCCAAGCTCGACGGGCGGCTGGCCCGGGTCTGGCGCCTGCCTAAAGCCCACAACGACGCCGTGCTGCTTCTGGCAATCCTTACCCTCGGTCTGGGGTTAACGCTTGGGGTGAGCGACCATCCTGATGGCTTTGGGCTCTTTCTCTTCTTTGTTTTGGCGCTTGCTTTGGGGGGGCTGCTGACCCTGCCGATCGGCGGGGCCGATATGCCAGTGGTTATCTCCCTTCTGAACGCCTTTACCGGCTTGGCCGTTGGTTTTGAAGGGTATGTCCTGGCGAACCCGATGCTGATCGTCGCGGGGATCGTCGTCGGGGCATCGGGGACACTCCTTACGGTGCTGATGGCCAAAGCGATGAATCGGCCAATTGGCAACGTACTCTTTGCACCGCTGACTGGTGAAGCCAATACAACTGGGGCCGAGACGGTAAGCGGTCGCCTTAAAGAGTACTCTGCCACCGACGCGGCGGCCGCCTTGCGCTATGCCCAACAGGTGGTGATCGTCCCAGGATACGGGATGGCAGTAGCGGGGGCACAACATAAGGTGTGGGAGTTGGCCCAGCTTTTGGAAGAGGCGGGGGTAACGGTCAAGTTTGCCATCCACCCGGTAGCAGGCCGCATGCCTGGCCACATGAACGTGCTTTTGGCCGAAGCCGGTGTTCCATACGAGAAGATCTTTGACCTGGAAGAGATCAACGGCGAATTCCCTCAGACCGACGTCGCCTTGGTGATCGGGGCCAACGATGTGGTCAACCCGGCAGCGCGCACCAATTCCGGCAGCCCCATCTATGGGATGCCAATTCTTAATGTCGATCAGGCGCGCGAGGTGATCGTGATCAAACGCGGCAAGGGCAAGGGCTATTCAGGAATCGAAAACGAGCTCTTCTATCTTGACCACTGCCACCTGGTCTATGGCAGCGCGCAAGAGGTAGTGGCAGCGCTGATTGCGGAACTCAAAGCGATGGGGTAGTTTTGCCGCCGATGGCGGTGGCGCTCGCCTGCCTGGTCGGTTTCGCGGTAGGTATGCCCCTCTTGGCGCTTGCTGAGGCCCCCGCGGCGGCGGGGGTGTCTGGGCAGCCTGATTCTGGCCAGACAGCAGGCCAGGGCAGCGAAGCGGCGAGCGACTTTGCTGCCCGCGAAGCGGCGTGGCGTGCCGCGGGGCACCGTCCCCCTTTTCAGGGAGTAGGGCAGACCCGGGCCGAACTTGAAGCGCTTGCCATCGACTTGCAGCTCTTTGACCTCTGCCGTGACCGCCGCGTGACCGACGCCGAGCTCGCCCCGCTTCTGCAGGCCGCAGCCCGCCTGCGCGGGGGAGAGGCGAACTGCACCGAGGTGATGAAGCGGCTGGGCTATTGATTGGATGGGAGCCCGTCTGGGCTGGGCGGTGGCTGGGTTGGCAGTTGTGCCGCCGTTCGCTGCAGGTGAAGCGGCTGGTCGGCGGCTACCAACGGGCCAAAGATCGGTCCCTGCTGGAGGGTGCACCCCAGAGCAGCGAGAAAATCGCGTTGGGCGGGGGTGGTTACCCCATGCGCCATCACCCGCAACCCAAGCGCCTGACCGAAGTGCATCAACCCATCGATCAGCCGTTCGGCCCGTTCGTCGCGACCGATCGCGGTTACCCATTCAGCAGCGATTTTGATTGCCTGAACTGGAAGATGGGCAAGCAATCTAAGCGCGCATGCGGCGCGGCCAATGTTGTCGACGACCACCCGCACCCCCTTCTCCCCCAGCGCGAGCAGCGCAGCGCACTGATCGGTGTCAAGACGGGCAAAGGCCGGTTCGTCGATCTCTAGCTGCAACGTATGCCAGGGTAGCCCCGCGTGCTGCCAGGCGTTGCGGATGAGCGGAAGCGTTTCGCTGTGGTGCAACTGCCGTTCGTCGAGATTGAGCGCCAGCGGGCGGCGCCAGCGACTCACCCAGGCGGTGGCATGGGTTAGAAGCCCCATCAGCCAGGCGCGGTTGGCCCGAGCGTCGCTCAACAGCGGCGCTACCTGCTGCCACGAGAGAGGGCCAAGAACGGGATGGTGCCAGGTAAGGAGCGCTTCAGCTCCAGCTAGTTGCCCGGTGACGACATCCAGGCAGGGAGCGATGGTCAGAACCATCTCGTCGCTTTTGGCCTGCGCCAACTGCTGGGCAAGGGAGTCGGCGGGCTCGGAGTGGGGGGTGGGTGCGGCAGGGCGCGTCGCCACCGAGCGGCTCTTATGCGCGCGGGGGAGGACGAGCAGTCGCCAGCCCGGTTTGGGGCCGTGCAGGATCGTGGCAACAAGTGGCATCTGCCAGTGGCCCTCGACGATCGCCTGTGTGACCTGGCTAGACTCGGGCCAGCGGACAACGGCAAAGGAGGCAAGCGGCAGCGGTGGTGTGCTCCCTTCGGGCAGAAGCCGGCGACCTGCAGGGTTGGTGGCTACCAACCGTTCCTCATTGTCGGTTACCCAGATCGGTTCGGCCACCACCGTAGCCAGATGGACCCAAAAGGTTTCGGCCAACGATAGCTGTTGGTACTGTTCGGCCACCTCGTCGGGGGCGAGCAGCAGGGCGTGGATCCCAGGGCGAATCCGGGCGGCGGCGGTAAAGCGGAAGTGGCGGGTCTGGCCGTTAGAAAGCGCCAGCGCGATGCTGCCCCGCGTTTCATTTTGGATGAACCAACGGGCGCGGGCGCGTAGAAAAGCCTGTGGGGTAGGAAAGAGCGATTCCAACGGCGCTTTGATCAGCGCTCGGTAGGGTCGCTCGAGCAGCTGGCAGGCGGCGCTGTTCGCTTCCAGGATCTGTTCGTCGCTGACGATTAGGATCCCCTGGTCGACCAGTTCGAGCAGAGCAAGGTAGAGACCAATTTCAACCCCCTCGCTGAAATCGGGCCGAAACGGTTCGTGCGCATCAGTAGCAGCGTGCATGGCAATGCCGTCGCGGTGAGATGCCCTTAGCATAGCGTAGGTTGCTGATTGGCGAACGGGGAAAAACCGGGGAATTATGGCCGGTTTTCCGGCCCTTCGGGGCGAGCAGGCCGTTTGCCCGTTCCGCCCAGAAGAACGGGAACCGGTTCGGCGCGCCGTCCTGACCAGAGCGACTCCATCGTGCGCCAGTTGAGCGCTGCCGCACTGGGCCCCTGCGCTGGTTGGCGCCGCGCCGCTTGCCAACTGTTTGGGATCGTGTCGTGTACGGGGGTTCCTTGGCGATCAGCCGCAGCAGGGTCAGCCGATCGTCGGGCAGGGCGGCTCCTTTGTTGCGCTGACTGTTCCTGCGGGGTTGGGGCAGCGGAAATCCACTTTTGCCCTGGGATCTTCTGCTTGAGGAGTTTTTCGATCGCCTCAAGCCGCTCCTCTTCGCTGGGGTCGACGAGCGAGATCGCAACACCGGTATGGCCAGCGCGCCCGGTTCGTCCAACGCGGTGAATGTAATCCTCCGGATTAGGGGGCAACGAAAAGTTGATGACGTAGGGCAGCCCCTCGATGTCAAGTCCGCGGGCGGCGACGTCGGTGGCCACGAGCACCCGCAAGTTTCCGGAGCGAAATGACTCAAGCGTCTCGAGCCGCTGCTGTTGGGTCTTATCGCCGTGGATCGCCTGAGCGTGGATTTTGCAGCGTTGCAAAAAGGCAGTCAGCCGACCGCAGGCGAGTTTGGTATCGACAAAAACAAGCACCTGCCCGGCGTTCTGGGTAAGGAGTTCAAGCAGCGCCTGCCGTTTCTCCTCCTGCGCCACCCAATAGAGGCGGTGTTCGATCGTTTCGCTAACGGTATTGCGCCGGGCCACTTCGACAACCACGGGATTGTTGAGCCACTGTTCGGCTAATTTGCGGATGGCCGGCGAGAAGGTCGCCGAAAAGAGCGCTGTCTGGCGAGGGGTGGGAAGGTTGGCAACGATGCGTCGGATGTCAGGGAGAAACCCCATGTCGAGCATTCGGTCGGCTTCGTCAAAGACCAGGATGCGCACCTCGTTAAGGCGAATCGTCTTCTGTTCCAGATGGTCGAGAAGTCGCCCTGGCGTCGCGATCACGATCTCGACCCCTTGGCGTAGCGCGTCGGCCTGGGGGGCGAAGTCGACCCCCCCGAAAATCGCCGCGCTTCTGATCGGCAAATACTTGCCATACTGGGCAACCGACTCGGCCACCTGCAGCACCAGCTCGCGGGTGGGGGCGAGAATGAGCGCCCGCGTCGGGTGGCGGGCCGGGCTTGGGGAGCGGTTGGCAAAGGGGAGGAGCTGCTGGAGGATCGGCAGAGTGAAGCTGGCCGTCTTGCCTGTTCCGGTCTGCGCTGCTCCTAAGAGGTCACGGCCAGAGAGAAGGACAGGAATGGCCTGCTCCTGGATCGGTGTTGGCTGTTCGTAGCCGAGTTCAGCGATCGCCCGCAGCAGTTGGCCATCAAGCCCAAGTTCGTCGAACCGCATCCCGTTGAGTCTCGTTTCCTGGTAGTCGATGACTGCCATTATACCGGTAAGGTAAAATGGTACATCCCTACAAGGAGGTGTCACTATGGACTACCGGATGCTTGGGACGAGCGACCTGCGGGTTTCGGCCATCTGTCTGGGGACGATGACCTTTGGTGAGCAAAATAACGAAGCCGAGGCACGCAGCCAGCTTGATTGGGCGCTGGCTCACGGAATTAATTTCATCGATACGGCCGAAATGTACCCCGTCCCGCCGCGGGCGGAAACCTACGGCCAGACGGAGGAGATCGTCGGGCGCTGGCTCAAGCACCAGGAGCGTAGCCGCATCGTGCTGGCTACCAAAGCGGCAGGGCCAGCGCGCAGTCTCACCTGGATTCGCGGTGGCCCTACTGGCTTTGACGAGAAAAATCTGACCGAGGCGATCAACGGGAGTCTGCGCCGCTTACAGACCGACTACATCGACCTCTACCAGCTCCATTGGCCGGCGCGGAACCAGCCGATGTTTGGTCAGTGGCGGTTTGATCCAGCCAATGAACGACCCGCTACGCCGATCCTTGAGCAACTTGAGGCGTTGGCCAAATTGGTGCAAGCGGGCAAGATCCGCTACGTTGGGCTCTCCAACGAACACCCGTGGGGGGTGATGACTTTTCTGCACCTAGCAAAAGAGTACGGCCTGCCGCGAGTGGTTTCGGTGCAAAACGCCTTTAACCTGCTCAACCGCACCTTCGAGTGGGGGCTTGCCGAGGTCTGCTGGCGGGAGCAGGTCGCGTTTCTTCCCTACTCACCGCTTGCCTTTGGTCACCTCACGGGCAAGTATCTGCAATCTCCGCCTGCTCAAGGACGCCTGACCCGCTTCCCTTCCTTTGGCCAGCGGTACACCAAACCCAATGTTCTTCCGGCTGTGCAAGCCTACGTGGCGCTTGCCCAAGCGTGGGGGATGAGCCCGGCTACTTTGGCGCTGGCCTGGTGCTACCGGCACCCGGGGGTGACGAGCACGATTATCGGCGCTACAACGCTTGCTCAGCTCGAAGAGAATGTCGCCGCTTGGGAGGTGCAGCTCACTTCAGAGCAGCTCGCGGCAATCGATGCCGTCCATCTGCGTTATACCAACCCGGCGCCGTAAGGGGGATGCGTCGCAAAGAGGGTTTGGCAACATGCGCAAAAATGAGGGAGTTATTTACTGGGTGGGCGGTTTTTTATCGAGGGGCTCTTCCCTTTTCGTTGCGGAAGGAACGATCGGCTCTGTGCGTTCAAGCGGTTTGGCCACGGTACGCGGTTCAGCCGGGACGAGCTGCGCTGGCACAACGGCCAGCTCTTTGGCGAGCATATATTCGTTCATTTCTCGCCACCCTTCGTAGATCGCCGCTTTATCCAGATCGGGGTTGAGGTAGAAGCAATCTTCGAGCGAGCGGCCAGAGTGGCGGCACGCTGCGCCAACCGCTTTGGCTTCGTTTTTGGCTTTGCTGGGGTTGGGGATCTCAAGCGCTTCGTACAAGGCGTCGCAGCCGGTAAGAAGTAGCGAGATGATGAGTGGTAGCGAGCGCATCAAACGATGACCGCAGCAAATGGTGGTGCCCAGGAGAGGACTCGAACCTCCACGCCTTGCGGCACTAGAACCTGAATCTAGCGCGTCTACCAATTCCGCCACCTGGGCAGGCGTCAATCTGCGCTATTATACGCTTTGGGCGGTTGGTGTCAATGGCCCGATCGCCTTTTTTGCCATCTTCATGAATGAAGCGATATGAGTCCAAAAAGAGAAAAGTCAAAACAGCCACGAAAATCAAAACGAGTGTTTCAGGGTCAATCGGCGCATCGCCAGCAGCTCGCCTCTTGCGAAGCAGCAGCTGCGGAAGCGATCGATGTCGAGGCGTTGGCCGCAGTGGCTGCGTCGCTGCCGCCGAAACGACGCGCCGATCCGTTCCTGGCCCGCGAGGTGGTACGCTACGGCGCGCAGCCGTTACCTAGCCGCGAATATATCATCGAAACGCTGGAAGAGGCTGGTCAACCTCTCACGCTGGCTGAGCTTTCCCAACTGCTTGAGATCCGCCCCTACGAGCTAGCGCTCTTTGAACGACGCTTAGCAGCGATGGCCCGTGATGGCCAGATTCTGATGAACCGGCGTGGGGCGGTGCTGCTGCCGGAGAAGGCGGCGCTCATCCCTGGTCGGGTTCAAGGGCATCCCGACGGCTTTGGTTTTGTTCTGCGCGACGATGGCGGCCCTGATATCTACCTCAGCCCGAAAGAGATGCGCTTGGTGCTGCACGGCGACCGGGTGCTTGTTCGCATCGTCGGTACCGACCCCCGCGGACGGCCGGAAGGGAAGATCGTCGAGGTGCTCGAACGGGGAGTGACCCGTGTTGTTGGCCGGGTGATCGTCGAACATGGGGTGATGCTCGCCGCTCCCGAAGACAAACGGATCGCCCAGGATATCCTAATTGCGCCCCCTGCTGGGAAACGGGAACGGAGCAAGGTAGCGCCGGGGGATGTCGTTGTTGTTGAGATCGTCGAGCCGCCCAACGCCTATGCCCAGCCGATTGGCAAGATCGTTGAAGTGTTGGGGCGCTACGATGACCCAGGAATCGAGATCGAGATTGCGCTGCGCAAGTTCGACCTACCTTTTGTCTGGAGCAGCGCGGCCAAAGCGCAGACCCGGCGCCTTCCCGATGCGGTTCGCACCACCGACCTGCGTGGGCGGGTTGACCTGCGCGACCTGCCGTTCGTCACCATCGATGGAGAGAACGCTAAGGATTTCGATGATGCCGTCTTCGGCGAACGGGTGGGGAAAGGGTTTCGGCTGCTTGTGGCCATTGCCGACGTCTCCCACTACGTCAAGCCCGAAACGGCGCTAGATCAAGCGGCCTACGAGCGCGGCAATTCGGTCTACTTTCCCCGCCGCGTCATCCCGATGCTGCCGGAGAAACTCAGCAACGGACTCTGTTCGCTTGTCCCCTACGAGGACCGGCTGGCGATGGCCTGCGAAATGTTTCTGTCGCCGCGCGGCAAGGTGGAGCGCTACCGTTTTTTCCCGGCGGTGATCCATTCGCACGCCCGGCTTACCTATACGGTGGTGGCCAAAGCGCTCTACGAAGGGGATAAGGTGGCGCGCGAAACAGTGGGGGAACTGCTCCCTCACCTGGAAGCGCTCGATCGCATCTTCCGCGTACTGCTCGCGGCGCGCAAACGGCGCGGAGCGATCGAATTTGAAACAACCGAAGTCGAATTCCTCTTCGATGACCAGGGCAAGATCGCTGGAGTCAAGCCGGTGGTGCGCAACGATGCCCATCGGTTGATCGAAGAGTGCATGTTGGCGGCCAACGTCTGCGCTTCCGAATTTCTTGCCGAACATGAGCACCCCACCCTCTACCGGGTCCATGAACCGCCCGATACGGAGAAGATCGCCAAATTACGCCAGTTTCTTGCCGGCTTTGGCATTACTCTGCCAGGAGGGGACGAACCGACGCCGAAGGATTTTGCCCGAGTGCTTGAGCAGATCGCCGGGCGCAGCGACGCGCCCCTTTTGCAGATGGTGATCCTCCGCTCGCTTAAGCAGGCCCGTTATGCCCCAGAGAATGTCGGCCACTTTGGCCTGGCCTACCCCTGTTATACCCATTTCACCTCCCCGATTCGCCGCTATCCCGATCTACTTGTCCATCGCGCGATCAAGGCGGTGCATGCCGGCACGCGCTACGTCCCGAAGCGGCCTTGGGAGGAGATTGGAATGCACTGCTCGATGACCGAACGGCGCGCCGACGAGGCAACCCGTGAGGTGATGAACTGGCTTAAGTGCTACGCGTTGCAAGAACACATCGGGGAGATTTTCACCGGTACCGTCACGGCAGTGGTCCCCTTTGGCCTATTTGTAACCTTGGACGATCTCTTTGTCGAAGGGCTGGTCCATATCTCCGATCTGGGCGCCGACTACTTCCAGTTTGACGACGTAGGCCATGCGCTTATTGGTGAGCGGACCCGAGTCCGCTACCGCCTGGCCGATCGGGTTAAAGTGCAGGTGGCCCGCGCCGATCTGGCCACCAGCCGGATCGACTTCCGACTAATCGAAAAGCTGGATGGCGCATCGTGACCGAGGTTGCCTACGGTTGGCATACGGTCGGGACGCTGCTACGCGTTGACCCCGAACGCGTCGCCGAACTCTTGATCGGAGAAGGTCGGCGCGATCCGCGTGCGCGCCAAGTGGCTGAGCGGGCCGAGGCAGCAGGGGTGCCAGTGCGCTGGGTCTCGGCAGCCGAGCTTACCGCCGCAGCGGGCCACGCTCGCCACCAGGGGGTAGTGGCGTTTATCCATGCTGCCCACACCTCCTTGACCCTCGACGCCCTCTTGTCCGGGGCGCCGCTTCCTGGGGTCGAGCGACGTCAGCCCCTTGACCCCCCTCTCTATCTGGTGCTGGATGGGGTGACCGACCCGCACAACCTGGGGGCTTGTCTGCGCACCGCCGATGCAGCAGGCGTACGGGCGGTGATTCTCCCGAAGGATCGCTCGGTAGGAATAACCCCAGTCGTGCGTAAGGTGGCGTGCGGTGCAGCTGAGGTAGTGCCGATCCTCTTTGTCACCAATCTTGCCCGCACTCTGGTTGCGCTGCAGGAGGCTGGGGTCTGGGTGGTCGGGCTTGCCGGTGGGTGTGACACAGAGCTTTATGCTGTCGATCTCACTGGGCCAACAGCGCTGGTGCTTGGCGCCGAAGGGCAGGGTCTGCGCCGCCTGACCCGGGAGCACTGCGATCAACTGGTACGCCTGCCGATGTTTGGGGTGGTCGAAAGTTTAAACGTCTCGGTGGCTGCTGGTATCGCTTGCTATGAAGCAGTACGCCAGCGAACACGAAACTTGGCCAGATAGGGTTTGGGCGTTACGCGTCCGGGACGCCGAAGCCTCCCTGAAGGAGCGCGGATTATGAAAACCGATAACCAGGTCGTGATTTACGAAGGCGATGAAGCCCGCGTCGAGGTGCGCGTCGAGCGCGAAAGCGTCTGGCTGAGCCTGCAGCAGCTGGCGGAGCTGTTCGGGCGCGACAAGTCGGTGATCTCGCGCCACTTGAAGGCGATCTTTGCTAGCGGCGAGCTGGAGCGGGATTCAGTTGTTGCAAAAAATGCAACAACTGCCGCCGATGGCAAGACCTACCAGGTGGAGTATTACAACCTCGACGCCATCATCTTTTTGTGATCAAGAACCACCTGTTTGCCGACGGCAACAAACGCATCGGGTCCTTTCTGTTCGTCGATTTTCTCGCGCGCAACCGGCGGCTTGAAGGCAATGTAGAAGTGCGGCTGATGGCGTCTCTCGATCAGTGCCGCAATCGCTACAAGCGCCCGCTTGCTGAGTTCGCAATTGAAACCGCGATTCGGCAAGGTGAGATTCTCAAACTGCGCTGGCGGGATGTCGATTTCAAACGCCGCGTTGCGATGCTCTACGATACGAAACAAAGTCTTGTTGTGCAAGCTTGGGGTCATGCCGTCAAGCGCGCCGGCATCGAAAACCTGCATTCCCACGACCTGCGGCATGAAGCGCTCTCCCGGCTTGCCGAACGCGGCAATCTGTCGGTGCTGGAACTTGCCGCGGTGAGCGGTCACAAAACGCTGCAAATGCTCAAGCGCTACACGCACCTGCGGGCCGAAGACCTGGCACGGAAGCTGGGCTAAAGACCGCCAAAAGCCGATTCTGGCGCGGCTCGCGCGCGATCGCCGGTCGGTATGGATATGGGCAAAGGCAAAAATCGCACCATTGGCGATTCTGGCGGTCAAGGGGGGATCTCGGCTTGACCCGCGGTGCACTGACGGTCAACAGAGCGGCCAAGCGATTTTGTAATAAAATGCTAGCAGGTCAACGGTGGCGTACCGCTACCGTTCTGGGGCATCGGAACCACTATGAAAGCGCTCCATATCCGCAACCTGCCCGATGATGTCCATGAGGCATTGAAGCGGCTTGCCGCTGCCAGTCATCGCAGCGTGCAGGAATACGTTCGCGCCCTGATCGAACGGGAAGTGCGCCTGGCGAGGCCGTCGCCCGTGGAGGCCGCAAGGCAGTGGCGTGGCAAACTCGCCGGGCGAACCCTTGGCGATACGGTTGAGGATGTCCGGGCAGATCGGGCAAGATGATCTGGGTTGTCGACACCTCCGCCATCGTGCGGCTCTTCGTCCCGGACGGACCGCTTCATCCCGAGATCGAGGCAGCCCTGAACCGGGCAATGCACGGCGCAGATGTCGTGCTGGCCCCCGATCTGATGCTCGCCGAATCAGCCAACGTGCTGTTGCGTAAGCAAAGGCGCGGCGAGCTGTCTTCTGAGGAGGCCAGGGCAATCATCGAGGCAATTGTCTCTTTGCCGGTTCGCATCGAGCCGCATGCGCCATTGCTTGTCTCCGCCCATGCCTTGGCGGACACACACAATCTCACCGTATATGATGCGCTTTATCTCACCCTAGCGGAGCGGCATGGAGCGCGCCTGATGACCTGCGACGATCGGTTGGATCGTGTTGCGAAAACGGTGGGGCTCGGCGCCCCATAACCACGTGGAAGCATCACTCGGAGCACATCGGCCCGTGAAGTGCGTCAAATCCAAACAACGTGTCGCCGAGCACGGCGAGGTATTCACCCCGCCGTGGCTGGTCGAGGCAATGCTCGACCTGGTCAAGGGCGAAACAGAGCGCATCGACTCGCGCTTTCTGGAGCCGGCGTGCGGGAGCGGCAATTTCCTCGTGCGGATTTTGCAGCGCAAGCTCGCCGCCGTGGAACGCAAGTACGGCAAGTCCGACTTTGAAAAACGACACTACGCTCTGCTTGCGCTCATGTGTCTCTATGGCATCGAGCTGTTGCCGGATAACATCGCCGAATGCCGCGCGAACCTTCTCGAAATCTTCGCCGACTACCTGAACCTCTCCGGGGATGACGATTTTTACCGTGCCGCGGCGCATGTGCTGACAGTCAATCTCGTGCATGGTGATGCACTCACCATGCGCGATGCGGCTGGCAACCCGATCGTGCTCGCCGAATGGGGTTACCTTGGCAAAGGCAAGTTCCAGCGGCGCGACTTCCGCTTCGATGTGCTGACCGGCATGGCCCAGCACACGCGAAATGGCGCATTGTTCGCCAAACACGAAATTTTTACGCCCATAAAAACCTGGCCGCTGATGACGGTACGGGAATTGGCGGCTGCATGGCTTGACGCCTCTCAAGCGGAGGTGCTGCCATGACTGGCCAAGCCCCCTTCACGCTGCGCGGGCGCAATCCGGACGTGCTCTTGTGCATCGCCAACCTTTCTAGCGATGAGGTGTTCACGCCGCCCGAGTTTGCCAACCGGATGCTGGACACCTTGACTGAAGTGTGGGCGCAGGATCATGGCGGCGCGAACCTGTGGGCCGACCCAAAGGTGACATTCCTCGACCCCTGCGCGAAATCCGGCGTGTTTCTGCGCGAGATCACGCGGCGGCTGGTGGAGGGGCTCAAAGAGCAGATGCCTGACCTGCAAGCGCGCGTCGATCACATCCTGACGAAACAGGTCTTCGGCATCGGCATCACCCGGCTGACCGCGATGATGGCGCGGCGCAGCGTCTATTGCTCCAAGCATGCCAGAGGGCCACACTCCATCTGCAAGAAGTTCCCGACCGACGATGGCAACATCTGGTTCGAACGGGTGGAACATAGCTGGGAAGGGACGAAGTGCCGCTACTGCGGTGCGCCGAAGAGCGTGCTCGACCGCGGCGAGGATCGGGAGAATTACGCCTACGCTTTCATCCATACCGATGACATTAAGACGCGCATCAAAGAGATTTTCGGAGGCGACATGCAATTCGACGTGATCATCGGCAATCCGCCGTATCAGATGGACAATGGCGATTCAAGCGATATTCCCATCTATCAGCATTTTGTGAGACAAGCGAAGGCGTTGGAGCCGAGATATCTCGTAATGGTGATCCCCTCCCGGCGGATGGCGGGCGGGAAATGGCTGGAATACTATCTCACACGGTTCTTCCGGTTTCTCGTTTCCTTGCGCAAAATCACGCAGCATGCCGGGCGCATGACCTACTCCTGGGTCCCCATGCAGAGCTGGGACAGGCAGTGGACCGACGCCGAGCTGTATGCCAAATACAAGCTCACGCCGGAGGAGATCGCCTATATCGAATCCGTCATCCGCCCGATGGAAGCGAACGGCGAGGGCAACACCTGATGCGCCCCTTGAGCGATGAAACCCTTCTCGCCCTGCTCACCGATCTTGAATGCGATCGAGTCGAGCGCAAAGCGTCGTTCAAGGGGGCGGCGCCAGAGACGGTGCGGGAGGCGGTCTGCGCCTTCGCCAACGATCTGGCCGGGCATGGCCAGCCGGGGGTGGTGTTCATCGGTGCAAGCGACGACGGCAGCCCCGCGCCAGGGTTTACCGTCACCGATGAGCTCCTGCGCCAGCTGGCCGACATCAAGACCGATGGCAACATCATCCCGCCGCCTTCGCTGCTGGTGGAAAAACGCCAGCTTGGTGGCGCCGAGTTTGCCGTGATCACGGTCTGGCCTTGCGATACGCCGCCGGTGCGCTACAAAGGGCGCATCCATGTGCGCTGGGGGCCGCGGCGCGGGCTGGCGAGCGCCCAGGATGAGCGGATTCTCAACGAACGCCGCCGTCACCACGACCGTCCCTTCGATGTCCAGCCGGTGAAAGGGGCAACGCTCGATGATCTCGACCGCCTGCGGTTCGAGCAGGAGTATTTGCCCTCGCTGGTGGCACGCGATGTCTTACAGGCCAACGACCGGAGCCTGGAGCAGAAGCTCGCCGCGACCAAGATGATCGCGAGCGAGGCCGAACCGATACCGACCGTGCTGGGGCTCCTGGTCTGCGGTTTCGCGCCGGCCGATTGGGTTCCGGGCGCCTATACGCAGTTTTTGCGGATCGCGGGCAGTGATCTGACCGAGCCGATCATTGATGAGGAAGTCATCCACGGCACGGTGGCCGACCAGATTCGCCGCCTGGAAGAGAAACTCGCAGCCCACAATCTGCGCCGAGTGGCATTTGCCAGCGCGGACAAGGAGAGCCGGATCGAGGAGTATCCCTTCGATGCCATGCGCCAGCTGGTGCGCAATGCCTTCCTGCATCGGAGCTACGAGGCGACGCACGCGCCGGTGCGGGTCTACTGGTTCGACGATCGGATCGAAATCCACAACCCGGGCGGGCCTTACGGCACGGTCACGGTGGAGAATTTCGGTCAGCCAGGTTTGACCGACTACCGCAACCCCAACTTGGCCGAAGCGCTGCGCGCGCTGGGCTTCGTCCAGCGTTTCGGGGCGGGGCTCGCCATTGCCCGCAAAGCGCTGGGCGCTCGGCTGCGTTTTGATGTGCAGCCTGGCTTTGTCGCGGCCATCATCGACCGGGAGGCGCTGTGAAGAGCATCGCTTTTTTCAACAACAAAGGCGGCGTGGGCAAGACCTCGCTGGTCTATCACACCGCCTGGATGTTTGCCGAACTGGGCTACCGCGTGCTGGCAGTGGACCTCGACCCGCAGTCGAACCTCTCCATCATGGCGCTGGATGAGGAGCGGCTGGAAGCGCTGTGGCCGGACGATGATCACCCGCAGACCCTTTTTGGCGCCGTGGCGCCGCTCTTTGGCGGTACCGGCGATATCCGCCCGGCCCATATCGAACTCTTGACGGACGCCTTGGGGTTGCTGGTTGGCGATCTCGCCATTTCGCGCATCGAAGACGATCTGTCCACCGAATGGCCCCGCTGCTTGGAAGGCAAGGAAAGAGCGTTTCGGGTCACTACGGCGTTCTGGCGGGTGATGCGCGAGGCCGCCAGCCGCCACCAGGCCGATGTCGTGCTGATCGATGTCGGGCCGAACCTCGGCGCGATCAATCGCGCGGCATTGGTCGCGGCAAGCCACGTCGTCGTTCCAGTCGCGCCCGACCTCTTCTCTCTGCAGGGGTTGAAGAACCTCGGCCCGACTTTGCGTAAATGGCGGCAGACTTGGCAGCAGGCAAAGAGCATGGCGCCAGCGGCTCTGGGGAAACAGCCAGGCGGGGAAATGGCGCCTGTCGGCTATGTGTTGATGCAGCATGTAGAGCGGCTGGGTCGGCCCACCAAAGCTTATGCCAAATGGCAGGCACGGTTGCCGCAAATCTATCGCGAGAGCGTGTTGGGGGAGTCGCCTGGGCAAGTGGTGACCATGCCTGACCCCCACCAGATAGAGAGGATCAAACACTATCGTAGTCTGATGCCGATGGCGATGGAGGCGCGTAAGCCGATGTTTGCTTTACGCCCTGCCGATGGGGCGATCGGCGCCCATCAGGACAGCGTGCAACGGTGTTGGGAGAATTTCGAAAATCTGGCACGCGCGATCGCTGACCGGACCGGGCTCGTGCAAGGGATTCTGCACGAATCCGCTGTATGAGTCCAGTACCTTTGGCACTCGGGTTGATGTTCCAGAGGAAGGATCGGGGTAGAGCGTGCGGCGCGAGACACCGAAGGCGTCACGGGTCGCGGCCAGGCCGTGCTTGTTGAAAAAGCGCAGGATTTCAAAACGTCGTTGGGCATCTTTGGGCGTCATGTCCCAAAGATACCCCAAAGCCGCTACCCGGTAAAACCCCCGGATGCGGTAGCCGATGTGTTGCACTTGCATGGCATGCCTCCTGGTTCAGAGGAGTGCCAAAGGTTTCTGAGCTTATGCAGGGCAGTATCAAATCAAGGGCATAGCCATTCATAGTATTCTTTACATGGAAAAGCGCAGAGTAGTGCCGGGACAAATTCGGGACACTTGCCTTTTGAATCCCGCCTGTTTTCCTTCCCCCACCATGCTTCTGTCATGGCAATAAAACCTGCAAAGCCAGCAGCCATGCGGGTTTCCGAGGATTATGCTGGTGCCGGCAGCAGGACTCGAACCCGCGACCTACCGCTTACAAGGCGGTTGCTCTACCAACTGAGCTATGCCGGCCGTGGTGCAATGATACCACGATCCGCTTGCCGCCGACCCGCTTTACGCAGCGGGTCGATTGGCGCGCGGTGGGTGCGGCGGCAAGGAGAGCCCTTAGGCGCTTTTCTTGATGGGGATCTTGCCGATTATTGCCCGCCACGTGGCCGGGCCCTGTTCATGGATGTTGTTGCCTTGGCTATCGACCGCTACTGTTACTGGCATGTCGGTGACTTCAAATTCGTAGATCGCCTCCATTCCCAGATCGGCAAAGGCAACGATCCTTGCCTTTTTGATCGCTTTGGCTACTAGATAAGCGGCGCCCCCAACGGCCATCAGGTAGGCAGCGCGGTTGTCGCGGATCGCAGCAACCGCTTCGGGGCCTCGTTCGGCTTTGCCGACCATAGCGATAAGCCCAGTTTTTTCCAGCATCATCCTGGTAAATTTATCCATGCGTGTGGCGGTGGTCGGTCCGGCTGGGCCGACTACTTCATCGCCCACCGGGTCAACGGGGCCCACGTAGTAGATTACCCGGTTAGTGAAGTCGACAGGGGGCTGCTCACCGCGGGCAAGGAGATCGGCAATTCGTTTGTGCGCCGCGTCGCGCCCAGTGAGGAGCTTGCCGGTAAGAAGGAGGGTTTCGCCAGCGCGCCAGGTGGCTACTTCCTCCTTAGTGAGCGTGTCGAGGTTGACGCGGCGGGCCTGTTTGAGGTCAGGGGTCCAGGCGATCTGGGGCCAATCTTCCAGCCGCGGTGGCGTGAGTTCTGCCGGGCCGCTGCCATCCAGCGTGAAATGGACGTGACGGGTTGCCGCGCAGTTAGGAATGAGCGCTACTGGCAGGCTTGCCGCATGGGTGGGATAGTCAAGAATCTTGACGTCGAGCACCGTAGTCAGTCCCCCAAGGCCTTGGGCGCCAATGCCGAGGGCGTTCACCTTTTCGTAGAGTTCCAGCCGCAGCTGCTCGATCGTGGTGAGCGGTTCTGCGCGAGCGGCTTTTTCCTGAAGGGTGTGGATGTCGACGGGCGCCATCAGCGACTCTTTGGCCAGAAGCATCGCTTTTTCAGGGGTACCGCCGATGCCGATCCCCAGAATCCCCGGAGGGCACCAGCCGGCCCCCAGCTTGGGGACGGTGTCGAGTACCCAGTCGACGATCGAATCGGAGGGGTTGAGCATGGCCAGTTTGGCCTTGTTTTCTGATCCTCCCCCTTTGGCGGCGCAGATGACTTCTACGCGGTTACCCGGAACGATCTCGTAGTGGACCACGGCGGGGGTGTTGTCGCGGCTGTTTTGCCGTTTGCCGGCAGGGTCAAGGAGCACCGAGGCGCGCAGGGGGTTTTGCGCATTGGTGTAGGCGCGTCGAACCCCTTCATCGACAAGTTCTTGAAGGCTTTTGTTGGTTTGAAAACGGACATCCATCCCGACCTTCAGGAAGACCACAGCAATGCCGGTATCTTGGCAGAGCGGCCGGTGGCCCTCGGCTGCCATTCGTGAGTTAGTGAGTATCTGGGCAATGGCATCTTTGGCCGCTGGGTTTTTTTCCCGTTCGTAGGCCTTGGCCATCGCCTGGATGAAATCGATCGGGTGGTAGTAGCTGATGAACTGAAAGGCATCAGCAATCGAGTCGACGAAATCGGCTTCGCGAATGACAGTAGTCATGGTTGGAACTCCCTGGTTTCGTGGCGCAATTGTACTCAAAAGCGCTATGAGGCATGCGCTTGGGGTTGTAAGTTTGCTGTAAGATTGCCAAGGTAGCATCGTTTGTGTCACGCTAAGAGAGGGAGTCGTTTTATGAGCGAAAAGTTCTATTACCCGCCTGAGTCGTTGGTCCAGAAGGCAGCTGTTTCTGGGATGGACCACTACCGCCGGCTTTGCGCCGAAGCGGAACAGGATTACGAGGGGTACTGGGCCGGTCATGCCAAGCGGCTTCTTACCTGGAAAAAGCCATTTACCCAGGTGCTCGATCAGTCCAATCCCCCGTTCTTCAAATGGTTTGCCGACGGAGTGCTCAACGCCTCCTATAACTGCCTCGATCGCCATGTCGAAGCCGGCAAGGGGGATCGAGTGGCGATCATTTTCGAGGCCGATGATGGTCAGGTTACCCAAGTGACCTATGGCGAGCTTTTGCAGCGCGTGGGCCAGTTTGCCAATGCCTTAAAGTCCCTTGGGGTCAAGAAGGGCGATCGGGTGGTGATCTACTTGCCGATGGGGGTCGAGGGGGTAGTAGCGATGCAGGCGTGTGCCCGGATCGGCGCGACCCATTCGGTGGTTTTTGGCGGCTTTTCGGCACAGGCGCTGCGCGACCGGATCCAGGATGCTGGGGCTAAGGTCGTGGTGACCTCCGACGGCCAGTTCCGGGGTGGCAAGATGTTGCCGCTTAAGGCGATTGTCGATGAGGCGATCGCGATGGGTGGGTGTGAGTCGGTCGAGAAGGTGGTCGTCAATCGCCGCACCGGCATGGCGATCGACTGGGTGGCTGACCGTGACGTGTGGTGGAGCGACCTGATTGCCGGGCAGAGCACGCAGTGCGAGCCAGAGTGGGTGGAGGCTGAGCATCCCCTCTTTCTTCTTTATACATCGGGGTCGACCGGTAAGCCGAAAGGGGTGCAGCATTCAACGGGGGGGTATCTTACCCACGCGGCGCTGACGATGCTGTGGACCTTTGACTATAAGCCTGAGGATATCTTCTGGTGTACGGCCGATATCGGCTGGATCACTGGCCACACCTACGTCTGCTATGGCCCGCTGGCTGTGGGGGCAACACAGGTTGTTTTTGAAGGGGTGCCGACTTATCCCGATGCCGCCCGTTTTTGGCGGATGATCGAAGCGCACCGCGTCTCGATCTTCTACACTGCGCCCACCGCCATTCGGGCGCTGATCAAAGCCAGCGAAGCCAACCCCGAAGTCCATCCCAAGAGGTACGATCTTTCGTCGCTGCGCATCCTCGGCTCGGTGGGGGAACCGATCAACCCGGCAGCGTGGGAGTGGTATCACCGCGAAGTGGGGGGTGGTCGCTGCCCGATCGTCGATACTTGGTGGCAGACCGAAACGGGTGGCCACATGATCACCCCCATGCCGGGCGCAACGCCTCTGGTTCCTGGTTCATGCACGTTGCCCTTCCCAGGCATCCAGGCTGCAGTGGTTGATGAGACGGGTAACGAGGTGGCTTGGGGGCAGGGCGGGTTCTTGGTGATCAAAAAGCCGTGGCCGTCGATGATCCGCACCATCTGGGGCGACCCCGAGCGCTTCAAGAAGTCTTACTATCCGGAAGACTTCAAAGGGCAGCTCTATCTGGCTGGCGACGGGGCGATTCGCGATCCCGAAACTGGTTACTTCACGATCACCGGACGGATCGATGACGTGTTGAACGTCTCGGGGCATCGGTTGGGAACGATGGAGATCGAGTCGGCGTTGGTGGCGCACGAGCTGGTGGCTGAAGCGGCCGTGGTTGGCCGCCCCGACGAGATCACTGGCGAGGCGATCGTCGCTTTCGTCGTCCTGAAACGCGCCCGTCCCGAAGGGGCGGAAGCGGCTCAGATCGTCAAAGAGTTGCAGAACTGGGTGGCTAAAGAGATCGGGCCGATCGCCAAACCAAAAGAGATCCGCTTTGGCGACAACCTACCCAAAACCCGTTCGGGTAAGATCATGCGTCGGTTGCTGCGCCAACTGGCTAAAGGCGAGGAGATCACCCAGGATACCTCTACGCTGGAAAATCCGGCTATTCTCGAGCAGCTCAAAGGCTGATGGGAAGGAGGGGCAAACGGGCCAATGCTGCCCGTTTGCTGAGAGGAGACAGGATTGGCCCGGCCAGTGCGCCGGGCTCTTTTTGTTACACCTCAATGTTATCGATGAGCCGGGTCTGGCCCAAGCGCGCAGCACCCAGCACCACCAGAGGTTCGCTGCCATCGGGCTCTGGTCGGGTGGGGGGCTGCAGGTCGTGCTGCCGACGGATGGCGATGTAGTCGGGTTGCCAGCCGTGGGTAGCAAGTTCGTCCATCGCTTCTTGCTCTAGGCGCTCATAGTCACCGCGCCCCTGGCGCAGCGCTTCAGCGGTGCGACAGAGCACCTGGTAGAGCCGTGGCGCCTCCTGCCGTTCGCTAACCGAGAGATAGGCGTTGCGCGAGGAGAGGGCAAGACCATCGGCAGCGCGCACTGTTTCACCGGCAACGATCGTGATAGGGAGTGCGAACTGCTCGACCATGCGGCGTAGGATCATCAACTGCTGGTAGTCCTTCTTGCCAAAGAAGGCAACGGTAGGCTGGATGATGGCAAAGAGCTTCAGCACCACAGTGGCCACACCGCGAAAATGGCCCGGCCGAACCGCACCCTCTAGGATCGAGGCGTACGCTGCAGGCGGCTCGACAACAAACTGCTGGGGTTCAGGGTAGATTTCGGTGACCGGTGGGGCAAAGAGGTATGGGATGCCGCAGGCGGCGAGTTTGGCTGCATCGGCCTCAAGCATTCGGGGATAGCGGTCGAAATCTTCATTCTGACCAAATTGCAAGGGGTTGACAAAGATGCTGACCACAACGTGCGGTGTTTGTGCTAAAGCGGCACGAGCAAGCGCCAAATGGCCTTCGTGCAGTGCCCCCATTGTGGGCACAAAGGCAACCTCAGGCAGGCGCGAGCGCACCGTGCGCCACGAGGCGATCGAAGTGAAAGTGGTGAGCCGATTCATGAGGATGGGTCTCCTCTCTAGTAGCAGTGGGCCTCGGTGGGGAAAGTGCCACTCTTGACCTCGGTGACGTAGCGTGCCACCGCCGCTTCGATGCTTGGGGCGCCGCTCATGAAATCTTGAACGAAGCGGGCTTTGCGTCCTGGAGCGATGGCAAGGATGTCGTAGAGCACCAGCACCTGGCCATCGCACTCAGGGGCTGCTCCGATGCCGATGGTGATCATCGTCTGGCTGCGCCGGGTGATCTCCTTAGCTACTGGCCGCGGCACCATCTCTAGGACGATCATCGCAGCCCCCGCCGCCTCCAGTGCTGCCGCTTCGATATAGAGCCGTTCAGCTTCGGCCTCGAGCCGACCCTGGACTCGGTAGCCGCCCAACTGATTGACCGACTGTGGGGTAAAGCCGATGTGAGCGCAGACCGGAATGCCGCGTTCGGTAAGAAAGCGCACGGTATCGATCATCGGCATCCCCCCTTCTAGCTTCACCATATTAGCGCCAGCAGCCATCAGCTGGACACTGCTGTGCCAGGCTTGCTGCGGGCTCTCTTGGTAGCTGCCAAAGGGAAGATCAGCAACGATCCACGCGCGCCGAGCGCCGCGGGCCACACAGGCAGTGTGGTAGCACATCTGTTCCAGCGTCACCGGCAGGGTCGTCGGATGGCCCTGGATGACGTTGCCGAGCGAATCGCCAACAAGGAGCACGTCGACACCTGCGCGTTCCAGGAGCGTGGCAAAGGCGGCGTCGTAGCAGGTGAGCATCGCGATCTTCTCACCAGCATCGCGCATCTGCTGCAGCTTGGTCAGCGTGATCGGGGGGGTGTTCTCACTCATGATTGATCCTTTCTGCTTCAAAAACGAGCGCTTGACCACTCCAGTGGCCAAGCGGGTTGATTGTCTGGTCGGCAACCGTTGGAAGGTAGGTGGCTAAGGTGCCAAGTCCTGGGGCAACAAGGTTAGGGTCGAGCTCAAGGAGCGGATAGAGGACAAAGGCGCGGTAGGGAAGGCGCGGGTGGGGAACGACAAGGTTGGGTAGGTTCAGCACTTCTGCGCCGTAAAGGAGCAGGTCAAGGTCAAGCGTGCGCGGTGCATGGTAACCGATCCGTTGCCGACCAAAGGTTGCTTCGATCGCTTGGAGGTTCTCGAGAAGTATTTCAGGCGTCAGGGCAGTGGCCAGCGCGGCGACGGCGTTGTAGTAGTCGGGCTGATCTTCATAGACTTCAATGGCGGCACTGCTGTAGAGGGAGGAGACGGCAACCAGAGCGGTTGCCGGCAGTTTGGCCAATGCCGCGACGGCTGCCGTCAGTTGCTGCGGGGCGTTGCCCAAGTTGGCCCCTAGACCGATGTAGGCAAGGGTCTTGGGGTACTGTGTGGCCGTGGCTACCGGTGCCGCTGATAAAGGAGTAAAGAGGGTAGCCTCACGCATGTTGGGTTGACGCTTCGTGGTGGTGGGAAGTACCAGCGTCTGCTTCTTCCGCTTGCTGGTGGTGGGGTACGCGCTCCCTGTTGCTGGAGCGTAGACGACGGCGGCGCCGCTTTTTACGCGGTGCCTCGTTGTCGCTGCGGCTAGCTGCGGCGATGAGATCGGCCCGCTCCTCCTCGCTAGCGGCGGCAAAGCGCGCCCACCAGTCGACCAGGGATTGGGGCACTTCGCCGCAGCGCGCCCGCAGGGCTAGGAAATCCCATGCGGCACGGTAGCGCGGCTGGGCCAGGAAACGGTACGGGTATCGACCGTTTCGTTTGGTAAAACGCGGTTGCATCAGCCACAGTTCGCGCATTTCGCCGGCCAGGGCGCGGGTTAGAGCCAGCGGCGCAAACTCCCCTTCCAGCACTTCGTCGATTGCCGCGTTCAGCGCTTCGGCCGCCGGTTGCCCTTCAGCGGTGCGCCGCTCCCACGCTTCATCGACAGCGGGCCAGAGGAGCGCAGCAAGGGTAAAGGAGACCGAAACCGGTTTGCCCGCAGCGACTCGCTCGTCAGTAGCCCGCAACGCCGTTTCGATAAAGGGGCGATGGCGTGGGTTGAGGAAGAGCTTTTCAAGCGGGGCCAGGGCATAACCGGCCAGCCCTTCGGCCTGGAGTTGTTCTAGGCAGGTCAACGCATGGCCCGAGGTGAGCACCTTGATCCACTCATCAACCAGCCGCGCCTGGGGGACGTGGGTAAGAAGCGGCGCAAGACGCCGCAATGGCGCCCGGGCTGCGCTGTCGATCGTCAGCCCGAGTTTGGCCGAAAAGCGCACGGCGCGCAGCATCCGCACTGGGTCTTCGCGATAGCGCTGCTCGGGGTCGCCGATCATGCGCAACGTGCGCGCAGCCAGATCACCCACCCCGTGGTGGAAGTCGTGGATGAGCCCTTTGACCGGATCGTAGTAGAGGGCATTGGCGGTGAAGTCGCGTCGCGTGGCATCCTCTTCGTGGGTACCAAAGACATTGTCTTCCAAAAGCCGGCCGTGGGGGTCGGTCGCTGCCGACCGGGGATCGATCCGACCGCGAAAGGTGGTGACCTCTACCGTCTCGTGGCCAAGATAGACATGGACGATCCGAAAGCGGCGACCGATGATCCGGGAACGGCGAAAGAGGGCGCGCACCTTTTCGGGCGGTGCGTCGGTGGCGACGTCGAAATCTTTGGGTTTTCGGCCAAGCAGCAGGTCGCGTACTGCTCCCCCGACCACTAACCCCTGATGGCCGTGCTGCTGTAACACTTCACAGACCCGGCGCGCGGCGGCGGAGATCTGCGCTGGGGTGATGCCATAGCGGGTGGCATCCAGTACCACCGGTTTGGGACGGGGCAGGAGTTTTTCACTGAGCTTACGAAAGAGCCGTCGGATCATGCCTTTTCCTTGCTATCGCGAAAAGAGAGGATCATCCAGCCGTTTCGTTCGGCAGTTGCGCGCAGCAACGGATCGGGGTCGACGGCAATCGGTTCATCGACCCGCTCAAGGAGCGGCAGGTCGTTGTGCGAGTCGCTGTAGAAGCGGATCGTGGCAAAGGAGCTCCACCAATAACCAAGCGACTCAAGCCAGTTCTCGACGCGGACGATTTTTCCCGCCTGAAAAGCCGGAATGCCGCGCGCTCTACCGGTAAAGCGCCCGTTGACCACTTCCGGGATCGTGGCAATCAGGTGTTCGATGCCAAAGGCGCGGGCAATTGGGCCGGTGACGAAGGCGTTGGTGGCGGTAACCACAGCAACAAGGTCGCCACGGGTCAGAGCTTGGGCCACCGTTGTGCACGCTTTGGGCAGCATCATCGGGGCGATGACCTCGGTCAGGAACTCTCGCCGCAGCGCTTCGAGCTCTGCCCGGTCGTGACGGGTAAGAGGGGCAAGCTGAAAGGCCAGAAAGGAGTGAATATCAAGTGTCCCAGCCAGATAGTTGTCATAAAACTGGCGGTTCTTGGCTTCATGCAGTTCCCGATCCAGTAACCCCTTGCTAATCAGGAACTGCGCCCAACTGAAGTCAGAATCGCCAGCCAACAGAGTGTTGTCCAGATCAAAGAGGGTCAAGTCCATCGGTCATCCTTGCGAAAGGAGTTGCCATACCTGGCGGATCAGGGCCGGGGTCATGGGTCTTTTTAAACGCAGGCTCTCTTCGGCTGCCGCTTCCAGGATAAGAAGCAGCGCTGGGATCTCCCGCGGCGCATGGTGAAGAAGATAGTCGGCAGCCGCTTGTGAGAGCGTTACCCCAAGGGCGGCTGCGCGGCGGTGTAACAGCGCGCGGCGGCCGCGATCATCTAGCGGTTCAACACGGAAGGTAGGCAGCAACGCCAGCCGGGTACGCAGGTCGTCGCGAAGAGGCAGATGCGCTGGGGGGAGCGAGCTGGCCACCAGCCAGCGCTGATTGCGCTCACCAGCCAGGTTGAAGGCCGAAAAGAGCTGCCCCTGCTCGGCTTCGCTGGCAGCATCGAGCTGGTCAAGCGCGATTAGCGCTTCGGGCTCTGCTGGTAGCACCATCGAAGGGGTGCCGCAGGACCGATAATAGACAGGAAACCCGATCTCTGCCGCCAGCGCCGCAACCGCTTGCAACAGGTGACTTTTGCCGCTACCCGATGGCCCCCACAGCGAAAGGTGCGGCGTAGTAACCCCCGCCAAAAGCTTCCCTTGGGCAAAACCGCGGAGCAGCTCGACCAATGCTTCGTTGCCGGTCGGCTCGAAATGGTCGAAGCGGGGCGGCAGTGGTTCGAAGAGGTCGAGAATGAGTTGCACCGGCAGGGTGTCTCGCGTCGCTAAGGTGGTTCGTCGTACAATTCCGGTAAGCGCGAATTATCGCTGGGTAACTGGTTTTGTGCAAGGGAGTGACAGCGTGGCGGGAATGACCTACCGCGAGGCAGGGGTCGATATCGATGCCGGGGATGCCTTGGTCGAGCGGATCAAACCGTGGGCGGCCAAAACAATGCGGCCAGAAGTACTTGCTGGGATTGGTGGTTTCGGTGCCCTTTTTGCATTGGGCAGCCGGTATCGCGACCCGGTGCTCGTCTCAGGAACCGACGGGGTTGGGACGAAACTCAAACTGGCATTTGCTTGGGATTGCCACGATTGGGTTGGCCAGGACCTGGTGGCAATGAGCGTCAATGACATCCTGGTTCAGGGGGCCGAACCTCTCTTTTTCCTTGACTATTTTGCCTGTGGCCGGCTCGATGTGGCCGTGGCTGAGCGGGTCATCGCTGGGATTGCCCGGGCGTGCGCCGAGTGTGGCTGTGCCCTGATCGGCGGCGAGACGGCCGAGATGCCCGATATGTACCCGGCAGGGGAGTATGACCTTGCCGGATTTGCTGTTGGGGTGGTCGAGCGCGACCAGCTCATCGACGGACGAGCAATCGCCCCTGGCGATGCTATTCTGGGGTTGGCAAGCAGCGGGGCCCACTCCAACGGCTACTCGCTGATCCGCCGCATTCTTGCACGTACCGGGTATGGCGAGAACCTCGCGCGTGATGCAACGCTCACCTTCGACGGCGTGCCGCTGCGCCAGGCGGTCATGGCACCGACGCGCCTCTACGTGCGGGCCATTTTGGCTGCGCGCTCGGCCCATCCAGGGGCAATCAGAGGGCTGGCCCACATTACCGGTGGCGGAATCACCGAGAACCTGCCGCGGATTCTGCCGGCGGGGACAGCGGCAGCGATCGACCTCAACGCTTGGCCGCGTCCGGCGCTCTTTCGCTGGCTGCAGGAGGCCGGTAAGGTCGACGAGGCGGAGATGCTGCGTGTCTTTAACTGCGGCATCGGAATGGCAGTGGTGGTAGCTAAAGACAATGCCGATGAGGTTGCCGCCACCCTTGCTGCTGCTGGCGAACAGGTCTATCGAATCGGTAGCGTAATCGCATCGTCCGAGTCACCAGCGGTCTACTACCGCTAATGGGCGCTACTACTCGCGGCCCCCTCTCGCCACTTGTTGGTTGGGCCATTCTGACCGTGGCTCTATTGGCAACAGTTGGAGGGATGGGGGCACCAACCCTGCCAGTTGCCGGTGCGTTTGCCTGGGGGCTTGTTCCTTGGCTCTACCCAACGCTCGATCGCCGTCAGAAGCGCTACGTCGTGCTCCTTTTTGGTCTTGGAGTTGCGCTGGGGGGTGTGGCTGAGGCCGCTGGGCTGACGGTTGCGTGGACGAAGGTGCTCACCCAGAATACCCTGCTTGTGGCGATGCTTGCTGCAGTCACCTTTTTGCAGCTGGTTGCCCCCGCATCGGGCGCTTCCTCTGGTGATAAAACGCAGCGCCCAGCACCGTGGCGGCGCCTAGCCCAAGCTGCGACGGCAGTTCACCTCATTGGGGCGGTGATCAATCTTTCGATGGTGGTGATTACTGCTGAACAGTGGCTTCGCCGCGGTTTCTCCTCTCTGCCCGAAGCGATGGCGCGGGCGGTGGCGCGCGGTTTTCTCGCCGCAGCCCTCTGGTCTCCCTTTTTCGCCGCGATGGCCGTTGCGCTCACCTATGCGCCCGGCGCTTCCCTGTTGGCGATCGCCCAATATGGGGTGCCGCTTGCTGTGTTGTTGCTGCTGTGGTCGGTCGTCGAGCTGGTTCAGTACACGCCGGAAGCAGAGCTTGCACTCCTTCCCGATTATCCATGGACCTTCCGCCAGCTCATCTTGCCGGTGGCGATGCTGGTCGTTGTCCTGGGACTGCACCAGCTTTGGCCAGAGTGGTCGATGATTGCCGTGATCAATACCGCGGCGCTCCTCTTGCCGTTGGTTGGGTTGCTGGGGCGCTTCTCGTTTCGCGAAACGGCGCGGTTGTTCAGCCACCATGTGGCTGAACGGCTCCCGCTGATGCGCGGTGAGTTTCTGCTCTTTCTCTCTGCTGGTTTTTTTGCCGTTGGGCTCGAAGCGTGGGTGCCGAAGTTTGGCAGCTGGCTCCCCTTTTCGGCATTTACCGGCTGGGCGGCTGCAGCAACACTTGCAGCGATGGTGCTTCTGGCCGCGCTGGGTGTTCATGCCGTTGTAACGATCACCCTCGTAAGTGCCTGGTTTGCTCCCCTTAACCCTGATCCGGTGCTCTTAGCGATGATCTTTTTGGGAACCTGGGCAATTGGACTAGCCGTCAATCCTTTGGCTGGGGTCCATCTGCTGCTTGAAGCCCGATTTGGTCTCTCTGCGTTGCGTCTAGCCCGCGGCAACTGGCGCTACGCGCTCGGTGGGTATCTACTGGTTGTCATGACGCTGCTCATGCGCGATGCGCTGCTCTCCCACCAGCGCGAGAGCCAGGTCGCGACGGCGTCGACGGCAGCCGAAGTGCAAGGGTCGATGACAACAGCATCGGGCCAGCGCGCGGCGAACTGACGCAACCAGGTGATCTGGCGTTTGGCCAGTTGCCGCGTCGCGGCAATCGCTGCTTCGACCATCTCATCGCGCGTAATCTTGCCGTCGAGGTAGCGCCAGATCTGGCGATAGCCAACGGTGCGCATCGACGGGTGGTCGGGGGTCAACGTTCCGCGGGCACGCAGGGTGGCCACCTCGTCGATGAAACCGGCAGCTAGCATTTGGGCAAACCGCTCGGCGATCCGACGATGGAGCCAATCCCGGTCGCTGGGGAGCAGCGCGGCAAGCTGCAGCCGCTCTTGCGGCACGTGCGCTGCCAGGTGCATCGATAGGGGCTGCCCCGTGGTGAGGAGCACCTCCAAGGCTCGCTGGATGCGTTGCCGGTCGTTGGGTGCCAGGCGCGCCGCCGTTTCCGGATCGCGTTCGGCCAGCCAGGCATGCATCGCCGGCCACCCCAAGGCAGCAGCGCGTGCATCGATCGCCGCGCGTAGCGCTGGGTCAGCGTTGGGTAAGTCAGCGATCCCTTCGTGAAAAGTTTTGGCATAGAGCATTGTCCCGCCGGCAAAAAGGGGGAGGCGCCTGCGCGCGGTAATCTCGGTCAGTGCTGCCTGAGCGTCGGTGACAAACTGGCCGGCAGTGTACACCTCCTCTGGTTCGATCAGGTCGATCAGATGGTGCGGGCAGCACGCCTGTTCGGCCGGCGTTGGTTTAGCGGTGCCGATGGTCAAGCCACGATAGACCAGTGCCGAATCAACGCTGATCACCTCCACTGGGAGCCGTTCGGCAAGCGCCACCACCAGCGCCGTCTTGCCGGAGGCAGTTGGGCCAAGAAGCGCCGGATAACGAAGGTCGGTAGTCATCACCCCAAATGGTAGCGCATCTTAAAGGAAACGCTGAAGATTGGCGTTTCTTTTACTGCGGCAGTGCTCCAAGCGCATGAAGGAACCGTTCCGCTGCGGCGAGCCCGTCGGCAAAAAGGTCGCGCATCGCCTCCCCCATCGCCGGAAAGATGATCCATAGCGCTAGAAAACCGATGGTGATGGTAATCGGGAAACCGATCGCAAAGATATTGAGCTGCGGCGCAGTGCGGGTGAGGATCGCCATCGCGATGTTCGTAAGGAGCAGTGCCGCCGTGGTCGGTAACGCAATCAGGAACGCCGCAGTAAAGAGGAGCACCGGTGCATTGACTACCACCGCCCACCCCTCGCGCCACAGCCAGGTGCTGCTAAAGGGGGAGGGCAGCCACTCGAAGCTACGCGCCAGTGCCAGGATGAGCATTAAGTGTCCATCGAGCGAAAGGAAGAGGAGCAAGGCAAATAGGCCAATGAATTCGTTGATCACCGGCGTTTGCGCACCAGTTGTCGGGCTGAAGAAGACGGCGAAAGAGAGCCCCATTTGAAAGCCAATGAACGCGGCGGCAAGATCGATCGCCGCGAAGATAAGGCGCAGAAAAAAGCCAATGGTGATGCCTATGAGCAGCTCAGCGCCGATTGCCGGCAACACTGCCCATGATCCAAGCGGCAGCGGTTGGGCAGGGGGGGGGAGGGCCGGGGCGATGGCCAGCGTCGCCGCAATGGCAAGCGCCATCCGAACCCGAACAGGGATCGCCCGGTTGGAGTAGAGGGGGGCGGAGGCGATCAACCCAAGCAGGCGAAAGAGGGGCAGCAAGTAGAGGGTGAGCCACTGGCTCCACTCGGCTTCGCTAACGGTGAGCATCTCAAGAGATGATCTGTGGAAGCGAGGCGATCAGGCGGGTCATGAAGTCGGTGATCGTCTGGCCCATCCACGGCCCCATCACCACCAGTGTCGCCACCACGGCAACGAACTTCGGGATAAAAGTGAGCGTCATTTCGTTGATCTGGGTGGCAGCCTGAAAGATGCTCACCACCAGCCCAGTGACCAAGGCAGCCAGGAAGGGGGGGGCGGCAAGGAGCAGCGTGGTGATGATCGCATCGCGGGCCACATCGAAGAGGACAGCATGCATGATGTTCTCCGTCACAAAACAAAACTACGCACCAGCGCGCTGGTGAGCAGCGTCCAGCCATCAACCAGGACAAAAACCAGGAGTTTAAAGGGCAAGGCTACCAGTACCGGCGAGACCATCATCATTCCCATCGACATCAGCAGCGAGGCAACGATCATGTCGATAATCAGGAAGGGGAGAAAGATCACAAATCCGATTTGGAAGGCGGTCTTGAGCTCTGAGGTGAGAAAGGCCGGGACGATGACCCTCAGTGGCAGCTCTGCGGGTTTGCTCACCGCTGGTGTCTTGGCCAGATCGGCAAAGAGGCGCAAGTCGCTTTCGCGCACCTGTTCGAGCATAAACGCCTTGACTGGTTCCGCTGCTTTTACAGCGGCTGCCTCAAAGGCCAACTGGTTCTGTTGGTAGGGCTGCCACGCCTCTTGGTAGATGCGGTCGAAGACGGGCGCCATGATGAAAAAAGTCAGGAAGAGGGCAAGTCCAATGAGTATCTGGTTTGGCGGTGAGGTCTGAGTACCCAGCGCCATTCTAAGGAGCGACAGCACGATGATGATTCGGGTAAAGCTTGTCATCATCAAAAGCGCCGCTGGCAGGAAGGTGAGTGCGGTAAGGATGAGGAGCGTCTGAACGTTAAGTGAATAGCTCGACGCTCCCCCAGTGGTGGGGGTAACGGTGGCAAGCGGCAGCCCCTGCTGGGCCCAGGTGGGCGAGGAGCAGGTGGCGATGACGAAAAGAAGCGCCAAAAGCGGCAGAACGGCGCGCCGATGGTTAGGAGACGGCCGCATCGTTGGGCTCCTTAGTCGTGGATGGGATCGACTCCTCCGGTACGCGATGGCGGCTGGCCAGCGCTTCACCAAAGGGGTGGGGGCGCCACAACGGAGTGATCCCCTGCGGCGTTACCCCGACAAGCAGCCGCTCTCCCTCGACCTCGATCAGAACGAGCCGTTCGCGGTGGCCAACTGCCACCGCAGTGACGATTCGCAGCTGTCCCCCTGTTGGCGCGCCGGTGCGCCGTTTCAGCCACTGGTTGAGCCCCCACGCCGTTAGTAGCAGCGCAAGCAGCACGATCAGCATTCGCCCCAGCGGTTCGATCATCGCATCATCCATTTCGGCCTCCTTTCCGAGCCATTATCGGGCCATCTACCCTGTGGCATCGGGGAGAAAAGATTAGGAAAAGTGGAGCAATTCTGCCGTTGCGCCAAGGTCACCTATTGTGCGAGAATCCATAAAAGATAGGCTTTGGGGATAGCGATGGCGATCGAACTCTTTAACGATGGCAACCATATCGTGCTTGGGTTCTACGACCTTGTCGATGAGGAGAGCAACCACGCGGTGCAGTGTAACCAGTTCCTGGTAATCGATGCCCACCATGCGGCGCTCTTCGATCCAGGGGGGAACATGACCCATACCGGGCTCTTGATGGGCATGTCCAAGTATTGCCGGCCGCAGGAGATCGACTACCTCTTTGCCTCACACGCCGACCCGGACATCATCGCCTCGGTCAATAAGTGGATGATTGCCTCCCACGCCAAAGTCTATATTTCGCAGCTCTGGACACGCTTTGTGCCGCACTTCACCACTGGGAAAGACTACTCCGACCGGATCATCGGCATTCCCGACCGCGGGATTCGGATTCCTTTGGGAAAAAGCGAAATCATCGCGCTTCCGGCCCACTTTATGCACGCTGAAGGTAATTTCCAGTTCTATGACCCGGTAGCGAAGATTCTCTTTTCGGGGGACCTAGGGGTGTCGATCGTCGACCACCACGAAGCGGCCCGTCCAGTGACCGATTTCGATGCTCACATTCCCAAGATGATGGGGTTTCACCGCCGCTACATGGTGTCCCAGAAGATCCTACGCTTCTGGGCCAATATGGCCCGGTCGCTCGATATCGAGATGATCGTGCCGCAGCATGGGCAGCGCTTCGAAGGCAAGGCGATGGTCAAGCGCTTCATCGACTGGGTAGAAACCTTCCCCTGTGGGATCGACCTCATAACCCAGGAGGACTATCGCGTACCCTCCTAATCAGCGCAAGCGACGGATCGCCTCCAGATAGCGCTCGTTATCGGGCGGGCGGCCGGAACGCTGCGCTTCAAAAAGGGTCACCCCTAGCGCTTCAACCAGATCGTGGAGCGCCGCGTGGTGATCTCCCCGATGGCGGCAGCGCAGCGCAAAGAGGGCGCGGATCCCAGCGGGCTGGTCGATCGAAAGCTGCTCAGCCACCGCCAGGTGAAGGCTAAGGTGAAGGAAAGGGTTGATCCCACCATCCTCTGGTGTGTAGTCGCGGGTTAACGCATCCTGATCGGTCAGCAGCGGAAAGTACTCCGGGTGCAACGCGATCACTTCAGCCGCTTTGGCCTGCATCGGTTCAAGGGGGAGCCCGGCTTGCCAGCGGTAGTAGCTTTCGGCAAAAAATTGACGAACTTGATCCCGTGTAGGTGAAAAGAGCATTTAGGCCCTCCGTAGCGCGGTAGGAGACGCAACGTTACCTTTCTTGGGGTAGCCACAAAGGTCATTAACCAAACACTGAGCGCACTTGGGGGCGCGAGCGGTGCACACATACCGGCCATGGAGAATCAACCAGTGGTGGGCATGACGGCGAAAGGGGGTAGGGACGCGGGCAAGGAGTGCCACTTCAACCGCGCGCACGGTTCTCCCCGGGGCTAGCCCCATCCGGTTGGCCACCCGGAAGATGTGGGTATCAACCGCAATCGTCTCTTCGCCAAAGAGGGTGTTGAGGATAACGTTGGCCGTTTTGCGCCCCACCCCAGGGAGCTGCTCCAGATAGGCGCGGTCGTTGGGTACTGCTCCACCGTGGTCACGGCAGAGCCGTTCAGCAAGCGCCTTGAGGTAACGCGCCTTGGTACGAAAGAGGCCGATGCGGTTAATTGCCTGCGCAATCTCCTCTTCCCGAAGTTGAGCAAGTGAGCAGGCGTCCGGGGCTAAAGCAAAGAGGCGCGGTGTCACCTCATTGACCTGCTTGTCGGTTGTTTGGGCCGAAAGGGCGACGGCAACCAGGAGCTGAAAGGCAGTGGCATACCTAAGCTCGGTGGTCGGCTGGGGATTGGCTGCCTGCCAGCGGGCAAATGCGGCGGCTACATCGGCCTCACTCATCAACCGGCTTGGCTGGTCAGCCATGCGCCACCTCGGTGCGAGGAGCGACATGCGACTCGGGAGCGTGCAACCGCCGCTGCCGCATCCGTTCGCGCTGCCAAGCGGTAATCGCCTGATGGAGAGCGACCAAAAAGCCCAACACGATGAAGGCCCCAGGGGGAAGGATGGCGAGCAGCAACCCATGGCCCGATTCGCTCAGGGTTAGTGCTGACCAGCCGGGCACAAACCACTCGATCCCAGCAAAAAGGGTTCCTTGCCCGACCAGCTCGCGGATCGCGCCGATTAGCCCGAGTACCCAAACCAACCCTAGCCCCATCATCAACCCATCCCATAAGGAGAGCGCTACAGGATGCTTGGCTGCAAAAGCCTCAACGCGGGCAAGTACGATGCAGTTGGTCACAATGAGGGGCACAAAGATCCCCAACGCCTCGTAGAGCGCATGTAGGTAGGCGTTCATTAATAGATCAACCACGGTAACCAGGCTCGCGATGATCAGGATAAATAGGGGGATCCGTACCTCGTGCGGAATAAGCGGGCGCAGGAGGGCAACCGCGCCGTTAGCGATCATCATCACCAGGATTGTGGCCAACCCAAGGCTGATGCCGTTTAATGCGGTAGTGGTCACGGCAAGCGTCGGGCAAAGACCAAGTAGTTGGATCAGCGCCGGGTTCTGCTTCCATAGGCCATTGGTGCTGATCTCGCGAAGGCGTGCACGATCCAGTGCCATCGTTACCCTCCTTTTTTCTGCGATGGGGAGGCGGCAAGGTTGATGATCGCCGCAAAAGATTGCGCTGCAACAGAAGCTGCACGGGCAATCGCCTCGGTGGTGGCACGGGCGCTGATTGTAGCCCCGGCATGGGCATCGATCGCGCCGCCATCTTTTCTGACCCGCCACTGGGGCGCCTCTGCAACCAGGCGGCCGACGAACTGGTCGATCCACGGGGCGGCGCGGTTTCGGTCTTTATGGGGATCGATATAGTCGCCAAGACCGGGCGTTTCGCGGTGCTGACTGACCCGGGCGCCAAGGAGCGCTCCGTGGGCGTCGACAGCTACCCAAACCAGAATGTCGCCACCGTAGCCTCGACGGCTGCGTGCAGGCAGCACGACCGCCATGGGGGTCTCCTTGACCAAGGCCACATACGCTTTGGCTGGCGGTGAAAGATCGAGTTCTGCGGCAACAGAATTGGGGAGGACAACCTCGACGAGCGGCGCCTGTTGCCAAGCGCCAGGGAGGGTTTCGCGAATCAGCCGCAGCGCCGTTTCGCGCTGCGCCGCGGAGATAGCCTCTTGGGTAAGCTGCTGCGTTGCGCTCAAAAGGGCTGTGAAGACAAGGGCCATCCCAAGGAGAAGAAGCGTTGACCGAGTGAGCGCCTGGGCAAGCGTCGGGGCAACGGGCGTGTCGGTCATGGCCGATCTCCCTCCCCAAAGACGTGGGGTTGGGTGCGCGTTTCAAGCCACGGTGCGCTCAGGTTCATGATCAGGGTGGCAAACGCCACCCCGTCGGGGTATTGGCCAAACTGTCGGATGAAAAAGACGATGAGCGCCGCACCTGCAGCAAAGAGCCACTGACCGCGTGGGGTGACGATGCCGCTTACCGGATCGGTAATGATAAAAAAGGCAGCCAACATCGTGCTGTAGGCAAAAAGGTGCACCCACGGCGGGGCAAAGCGCTCGGGAGCAATGGTCCAGGCGATCGTCGCCAGAAGGGTCAAGGTCATCAAAAAGACGAGCGGCAGCCGCCACGGGATGATTCGCCGGATCCCGAGGACGATCCCACCAGCGAAGAAAGCAACAGCAACCCACTCGTACCCTGCGCCAGCAAAGAACCCGAACGCCGGGTGCTGGCCCAACACCGCCGAGAGGGGCTCACCCTGGCGACTGGCCGTGCGCAGCAGATCAAGCACAGTAGCCCCGGCTAGCCCATCGACGGGAGGTTGGCCAAGAAAACTCGACCATTGCAGGGCAGTTGGGGTCAAGGGTGTCGGCCAACGGGCGAGTTCCGCAGGAAACGAGACGATCAACGCCGCAAAGGCGACCATCGCCGGGTTAAAGGGGTTCTGGCCAATGCCGCCGTAGAGGTGTTTAGCCACGCCAATTGCAATCACCACCCCGATCACTGTCACCCACCACGGGACTGCGGGCGGCAGCGAAAGCACCAGAAGCCAGGCGGTGACCAACGCCGAGAGGTCGGTGAGCGCTGGGCGAAGTGGCTGTCGGCGCAGCCATAAGATCAACGCCTCTAGCCCAACGGCGGCAGCCGATGCAAGCAGCAGCTGGGCAAGAAGCACTGGACCAAAGAGAGACACCAAGGTGAGGATGGCGGGAAAAAGGGCCAAGAGGACCCACCCCATTACCTGGGTGACGCTCACGGGAGCACGCCAGTAGGGGGCTGTGATCACACCTTTGCTCCTATCGATGGTGGCGCTTCAGGGGCGTCAACGGACAACGATTCTTGGGAAGAGGCCGCAGCGCGCCGCGCTTTGGCTTTGGCCAGGGCCGCCTCGACTAACGCCTTTTTGCGCTCTTCTTCACTCTCCTGCTGCGGTACATCACGACAAGTAGCCTCCTCTGCCTGCGCCAACCGCTGGCGAGTTTCGGCAGCCTTGGCCGCGGCCCGTGCCGCCTTTTCAGCCTTTTCGCGCTCCAGCCGATAGGTACGGAAGGTGAACCGCTCGCGAGACTGTTGCGCTTTGCGCTGTTCGGCTTCGCGGGCGGCGATTTCGCTTTTGGCGTACCGGAAGTAGTCGACGAGTGGGATGTGGGCTGGGCAAACGTAGGCGCAGCAGCTACACTCGATACAGTCAAAGAGGTGGTAGGCTCTGGCCTTGTCAAACTGATCAGCGTGGGCGAACCAGTAGAGGGTCATCGGCTCCAGACGGGCTGGGCAGACCAGTGCGCAGGCACCACAGCGAATGCACGGCTGCTCGGGTTCGGGTGGCGGAAAGAGGGCAGGGCTAGCGGCGATTAGGCAGTTGCTCCCCTTTAGGAGTGGGACGTCAAGGTCGGTGAGCGCAAAGCCGGTCATCGGGCCGCCCAGGAGGTAGTGATCGACCTCTGGCGCCGGTTCCATCAGATCCACCAGCTCCGCGATCGGGTGGCCGATGCGCACCCAGCGGTTGCCACAATGGGCAGCAGCACCAGTTAGCGTCACCACCCGCTCAATCAGCGGCTCGCCCAGAACCATTGCCCGATAGACGGCCCGGGCCGTGCCGACGTTCACGACAACCAGGCCAAATTCAGCCGGCAACCGGCCATAGGGTACCTCGCGCCCGGTTAGTCGCTGGATCAACTGCTTCTCGCCGCCAGCCGGGTAGCGGGTGGGAATTGCGACGATGGTGATCGCCGATTCTTGCGCTGCAGCAGTCCGCATTGCGGCGATTGCCTCCGGTTTGTTGTCCTCGATGGCAACAAGTACCTCACGGGCCGCCACGGCGGTAGCGAGCAGGCGGGCCCCAGCGATGATCTCGTTGGCCCGTTCGCGCATCAAGCGGTCGTCGCAGGTGATCCACGGTTCGCACTCGGCGCCGTTGAGGATGAGCGTGGTCACTGGTTGAGTCACCTTGGCATGGGTGGGGAAGGCCGCGCCGCCTAGCCCAACGAGACCCATCTGCTCAAGAAAGGTGCTAACCGCGGATCGATCCTCGGGGTCACCACCAAATGGCGTTGGTTCACTCGGTTCATCGGCGCCGTCGGGTTCAAGGAGATAGCTAAGGCTTGTCAAACCCGACGGGTGGGGGAGCGGAAACGGTTCGAGCGCTCGGATCCAACCCGAAGTCGGGGCATGAACCGCCACCCCTAGTGGACCTTCACCCACGCCCAAAAGCTCTCCCTTTCGCACCCGCGTACCCACTGTGACGATCGGTTTTGCACTCGTACGGGCGGTGATCCTGAGCGGCACCACGTAGTGGGAGGCGAGCGGCGCAGGCACGATGGGGGTGGCGTTGCTCTCCCTTTTATGGTAATCGGCAAAGGCGATGCCGCCATCGATCGGGTAGAGCCGCCGCCCGCTGACCGGATCAGATCGGCCAGAGAAAACCCAGAAATCAAACCGTCTCATAGGCGCTCCTAGACCGCGGGTACCTCATGGGCGTGCCGATCGACCTCCGCTTGCGCGCTGGGGCGGCACGCATCATGTTGGCGGGCTGCCTGAGTCCAACTGTGGTTGGCAACCACGGGTTTTGGCCATCGCCAGTTCTCCCAGGAGAGGGGTACCGGTTCCATGACGATACAAGAGACCGGGCAAGGGGGAAGGCAGAGTTCGCACCCCGTACACAACGCATCAACCACCGTATGCATCTGCTTGGGGGCACCGACGATGGCATCGACCGGGCAGGCCTGGATGCACAATGTGCACCCGATACACTTAGACTCATCGATGACGGCAACCGCTTTGGGCTTAGCAGCCTGTTCCCCTTCCAGCGGTTGATATTCGCGTCCCAGCAGATCGGCCAAGCGGCGGACCCCTTCCTCGCCGCCGGGCGGGCAGCGGTTGATTTCCGCCTCACCTTTGGCAATCGCTTCGGCATAAGGGCGGCAACCGGGGTAGCCGCATTGGCCACACTGGGTTTGCGGCAAGAGCGCGTCGATCTGATCGACCAAGGGGTCCCCCTCGACGCGCAACCGCACGCTTGCCCAACCCAAGATGCCCCCAAGCACCAGGGCAATTCCGCCAATTACCAGCAGTGCCGAAACCATTCCGTTATCCTTCAGCGATCCAGACCGGCAAAGCCCATGAAAGCCAAACTCATAATCCCGGCGGTGATCAGGGCAATCGGTGAGCCACGAAACGGTGCAGGAACATTGGCGCCGTCAAGCCGTTCGCGAATCCCAGCAAAGAGCACCATCGCCAGCGTAAACCCCGCAGCCGAGGAGGCCCCAAAGAGCAAAGACTCGATTAGTCCGTATTGGTTTCCTACGGCCAGGAGCGGTACGCCGAGCACGGCGCAGTTGGTGGTGATAAGGGGTAAATAGATCCCCAGCACCCGGTGAAGCAGCGGACTGGTCTTTTGGATCACCGCTTCGGTGACCTGGACGATCCCAGCGATGACCACGATAAACGCAAGCGTGCGCAAGTACAAGAGGCCATTAGGCGCCAGCAGGTAGTGCTCGATCAAGAAACTGCACCCAGAAGCTAGCGTCAGGACAAAAAGGGTGGCTAGACCCATCCCAACCGAGGTGTCGAGTTTTTTCGAGACCCCCATGAAGGGGCAGAGTCCCAGGATGCGCGCAAGCACGACGTTGTTGACAAGCGCGGCACTGATCATCAGCAGCAGATAGTTGAACATGGCTCTGGGTACAGGTTAAACCGCAAACCTCCATTTTCCTCCGATGGCAAGATCATTTCAACCATAACGAAAGTGCTGCCATGCCTGGTGGTGCGCGGTGCCATCGTCGCAAACATGCAGTCTAAAGTTTTTCAGTTAACTGCCGTTAAGGTTATCATTGAATCAATCAGAGACATGGAGCTGAAACAGTGAGACAGAGCTCGATTATGGGGCGAATCGCCCTCATTGCGGCGCTGGTGACCGTACTCTTCGTGGCTGGGAGCACCTTCGTGCTCTGGCAGGTAGAATCGCGCCGGCTCGACGACCAGATGGCCAAAGAGCTTACTGAGCAGGCCAAGGCGCTTATCCTAGGGTTACAAGGGATCCAATTGACTGCCGAGAGAACGACCCAGACTTCCATGAGCTTTCTTAAGACCCTTTTCCCCTTCGGAACCACGCCTCAGCTCGATGTGCAAAATCCGATCCCGATGGGAAGTGACCAACGCCCTGTTCCGCGCCTGAGGATTGGCGGGATCGAAGTAAACGAACGCTTTCTGGAGGTCGATACCTTTCACGACATGACGGGAGGGGTGGCAACCCTTTTCGTGCGGATCGGTGAGGACTTCTTGCGAATTAGCACCTCGTTGCGCAAGGAAGATGGCAGCCGTGCTTTTCTGACTACGCTCGATCGCACCCATCCCGCCTATGGACGCTTACTGCGCGGCGAATCATACCTCGGGATGGCATTCCTTTTTGGTAAGCCGTACATGACCTTCTATGAGCCGATGCTTGATGCCGGTGGCCAGGTGGTGGGCGCCTGGTTCATCGGTTACCCGATGGAGTTGGTCCTTAAGGGTTTTGCACAAGAGATGCTGAAGATCAAGGTTGGCGAGACCGGCTACCCCTTCATTCTGGACAACAACGGGGTGTTGGTTGCCCATCCGACCCTCGCGGGCCAATCGGTGCGTGACCTTCAAGATCCCAAGTCGGGCGAGTACTACGTGCGCACTATCCTTGACAAGAAGAATGGGATGTCCCGCTACCATTGGCGTAAGGGCCAAGATGGGCCCATTGCCCCGAAATTGATAGCTTTCCAGCACTTCCCGGCGTGGGATTGGATCGTGGCGGTCGGCACTTTCGAAGAGGAGCTGCGCGTCGGGCTCGTCCGCCAGGTCATCTCGGGCATGGCTGTGACGGCGCTTGAAGCAATTCTGCTCTCGGCCATCATCCTGTGGTTTGTCTATCAGGCGCTGCGTCCGCTCTCTGGTGTTGTGACTGTTGCCCAGCGGATCGCCGAAGGGGATCTGACCGACCGAGGGCGGATGGGAACTCCAAGTGGCGACGAAATTGGTCGGCTCGCCTTGGCCTTTGGTCAGATGCAGGAGCGGTTGGCCGGTTTGATTCGGGCTCTGCAGCAGCAGGCCGAAATGGTAGAACACCGCTCTACCGCGATCCGTGGCAATGTCAGCAAAGTGCGGGAGAAGCTAGTCACTGATGCCCAGACGACGCGGGCCGTGGCCGAACAGGTAGCGCAGTTTGTCGACGAATTTCGTTCGTTGGCCAGCCAGGTCAAAGCGGTGGCTGAACGAGCACAAGCCAACGCCAGCGAGGCAGAAAACGGAGCGGCCAGCGTTGAACAGGCCATCAGCAATATGCACCGCATTGCCCAGCTGGTTGAATCCTCGGCCAAAAAGATCAAGGAACTGGAGGGCTACTCCAGTCAGATCTCAGCCGTTGTTGCGACGATTCGCGAAATTTCTGACCAAACCAACCTGTTGGCTCTCAATGCAGCCATTGAAGCCGCGAGAGCGGGGGAGCAAGGGCGAGGTTTTGCGGTCGTGGCCGATGAGGTGCGAAAACTAGCCGAACGGACAGGTAAGGCCACCGAAGAGATCGGCGAGATGATCGGTAAGATCCAAGCGGCCACCGAAAGCGCCGTGGCAGAGATGGGCCAGAATGTCCACGAGGTGCAGGCCAGCGCAGAAGAGGCGCATGGCGCACGGCAAGCGATCGAGCAGATCCGCCTTCAGGCTCGTGCTCAGGGTGAAGCTGTGGCTGCAATCGACCAGCGTCTTGCGCACGAGGCACAAAGGGCCAATCAAGTGGTTAAGCAGCTTGAGCAAATCAACGATAATGTTCAGTCGCATGCCCACTCGATCGAGCATACGATGCATGAGACGGTCGGCTTGCAAGAGGCAGCCCAGGCCCTGATGGCACAAGCCAATCGGTTCCGTGTCTAGTTGGAGGTTCTCCCCTTTTGTTGCGGGCTTGCTCTTCCTTTTAGTAGATGTGGTGGTGGGCTGGGCTCATACCCGAGGGGTGCACTAGCCTACATTTCGTCGGTCTGTGCTGTTGATGGATAGGTATTGACAAGAGGTGTTGGAGTTTGATAGAGTCACGTTTCTCGACTGACGGTGATCTTTGACAATTTGGGATAGCCGATGAGTGTGGGCGCCTTTGAGTAAGTGCGGTGCTGCTTCGGTGGTGCTGCGCTTGCGGTTGGATGGATTGAACCTGAGAGTTTGATCCTGGCTCAGATTGAACGCTGGCGGCATGCCTTACACATGCAAGTCGAACGGCAGCGGGCCCTTTGGGGTGCCGGCGAGTGGCGAACGGGTGAGTAATGCATCGGAACGTACCCTGTGGTGGGGGATAACCCGTCGAAAGACGGGCTAATACCGCATAAGCTCTGCGGAGGAAAGCGGGGGACCGTTAAGGCCTCGTGCCACAG
>Ga0308397_1000127_pt1 | contig 58201 bp, 56 predicted proteins | sample Hotspr20SampleT8_FD_202356 | JGI IMG/M metagenome (GOLD analysis project Ga0308397, IMG submission 202356) | Hot spring phototrophic mat microbial communities from Mushroom Spring, Yellowstone National Park, Wyoming, United States - 20051001_T8 ...
CCACGTCGCATACCCGTGCGATCAATAATTCGCTCGTACTCACGCAGGGAATGACGCTCTATAGCAATCGACGAAACCCGATGCTCGTCTTGCTGGAAGATACGGTCGGGCGTCATGACATCTTGTTCCCCGCCTGCGATCGTCGTCGGTATCTGGATGACTACGGTATTCCTGACCACCCCAACTGCAAGGACAACTTCCTCGCCGTTCTGCGCGAGTACGGAATCGAGGAAGACGATATCCCAGATCCTGTCAACTGGTTCATGAATGTGGGGATCGTCGCCAAAGGGCGGTTCGAGATCCGCGAGCCGCTGTCCGAGCGGAACGATTACGTGCTGCTGCGGGCGCTCATGGATCTCGTCGTGGCGGTCTCGGCTTGTCCGCAGGACCAGAATCCGTGCAATGCATTCAATCCGACCGATATTCTCGTCCGTATCTATGACTGACGACGCTCAAGCGATGAAATGCAAAAACGTGAGAGGCAAGCGCTCCGCTGGTGGAATCTCGACCACTTGGCCGTCGATCGCGACCGCATAGGTGCGCGGGTCGACCTCGACGCGGGGTGAGGCAGTGTTGTAACGCATGGCGTCTTTGAAGACACGGCGGACATTGCGGACAGCCACGAGGCGACGTTGCAGTCCACTGCGCTCGAGGTGGCCCGATGCTACGGCGACTGGTGCGACGAAGGCAACGCTCAGTGCAGCCGGAGCTCGTCCGAGTCCCCCAAACATCGGTCGGTAGATCAACGGTTGACTCCAGCGCGTCGAGCCCATTCCGTCGCCGACAGGTGCCCAGGCGACGAAGCCAGCCTTGATGACCGCAGCGGGTTTGGCTCCGAAAAAGGCGGGATGCCAGAGGACGATGTCGGCGAGCTTGCCCGGTTCGAGGCTTCCGACTTCGTGATCCAGTCCGTGCGCGATGGCTGGATTGATGGTGTACTTCGCCAAGTACTGGAGGATGCGCGGGTTGTCATCGCCGTTCCCGGATGCAGGGTCGTAGCCACCGCCGCGAATCTCCTTCATGCGATGAGCCAGTTGCCAGGTCCGGGTGATCACTTCGCCGACCCGCCCCATCCCTTGCGAGTCGGAGGACATGATGGCAATGGCACCGAGATCGTGGAGCACATCTTCCGCGGCGATCGTGCTCGCTCGTACTCGATCGCGCGCGGCGGCGAGGTCGCTCGGGATATCAGTGGCCAGGCGATGGACAGCGATAATCATATCGAGCAACTCAGCTGTACTGTTGACGGAATAAGGAATCGTCGGGCTCGTCGACGAACCGATGACGTTCGGCTCCGAGACGATCTCCAGGATATTGGGTGCGTGGCCGCCGCCGGATCCCTCTACGTGGTACGCGTGAATGGAGCGCCCAGCGATCGCGGCGATCGTCTCTCGCAGTGACCCAGCCTCGTTCAATCCGTCAGTGTGCAGGGCAACCTGCACACCAGCCTGGTCGGCGATGGTCAGGCACGCATCGATGACTGCTGGGAAAGCGCCGACATCTTCGTGGATCTTGAATCCCGCGCAGCCGGCTTCCAGGTGCTCGACAAGCTGTGCGGTGTCGGAGGAGCCGCGACCGAGCACGGCGAGGTTCAGCGGGATCGTCTCGAATGCTTCCAAGAGATGACGCAGATTGTTCACGGGATTGACACCCAGATCCCAGACACCGCCGGATCCCTGCGCGACGAGCGTCGTGATGCCGGCGCTGAGAGCAGCGGGGACGACGCTTGTGGAAGAGAGGTGCACATGGGCATCGACCCCGCCGGGCGTGGCGATCAGTCCCTCAGCCGGGATGAGTCCAGTAGCATTGCTGATGAGAACCTCGACGTCCTCCATGACGTCTGGATTCCCGGCCCGGCCGATCGCGACGATACGACCGTCCTTGATGCCGATGTTGCTCTTGAAGATGCCGAGTACAGGGTCCATCACGACGACGTTCGTGATGACGAGATCGAGCTTGCTGGGGCCGTGGTCGCGCCCGGCCAGCATGCCGTCACGGACAGGACGACCGAAGCCGACGAGCGGTTCGAAGCCGGGCAGGGTGTCGTCCCGCTCGATACGAGCGTACAGGTTGGTGTCGGCGAGCCGGATGCGGTCGCCCGCTGTGGGGCCGTACCAACGAGCATAGTCTTGACGTTCGATCCGGACCGGCATGACAGTCCTCACTCCTCCGGTTCGTGACAAAAGCCTCGAGCGATCATCCGTTCGATAAGCGCCTCCAGGTCGATCGCGTCGAGGGGGCCATCGACCAAACCGTGAAAACCGCGTACGATCCGCTGCCCGCCGATCGGCACGACGGGGAGTTCGACGGTTTGGCCTGGTTCGATGCGCACTGCCCAGCCAACTGGGAGGTCCGGTCGCATGCCGAAACCCTTGCGCCGGTCGAAACAGAGTGCAGGATTGGCTTCAAAAACGTGGAAGTGGGCGGTGAGATGGATCGCGACGGTGCCGCGATTCGTGATGCGCAGGCGGGTGACGGGAAGGCGGGCATCGATTTCGATCGGATCAGGACCAGGGATGATTCCACCGGGCGGGACAGGATGCTCGCTCATCGGATGGGATTCCTGAGGGTCACGAGGCGCGTACCGTCAGGGAAGAGCGCGTCGATGTGGAGAACGGTGAGCATTTCCGGAACGCCAGGGAGAACGTCATCGCGCGTGAGGAGGGAACTGGCATGCGCGACCACCTCCTCGTAGGAGCGACCAGCGCGTGCTTCTTCGTACACTTCGTCGCAGAGAAGGGCAGCAGCCTCCGTATAATTGAGCTTGATCCCGCGTGCGCGGTGGCGACGGGCGAGTTCAGCCAAAGTGAACACGGTCAACCGGTCGAGCTCCTTCGGGGTCACGTACACGGCTTGTGCTCCCGCGACGAACGCGCGATTCGGGACGAACAGTCTTGGTGGGATGAGGCATCCGTCAGCACTTCTAATCGAGTTCGATAGGGAATACGGTATTGTCGGAGCAGGTTCGCGACATTGACTCGGCGGTAACCGGACGGCAGCAAAGGGACACGGTGGCGGGAAAGAGCGAGCTTGGTTGGAAGGTATCGACCGAGTTTCCCTTGTCGGACAGCTTCCGCCAGGAGATCGAGGTCGGCCCGTCCTGGCACGTCCTCGATGGCTGTATCCGGTGGTCCGGCCAGTGGATCACGCTCGAGCCAAATATAGAGTCGACGCTCGGCCACAATACACTCCATCTGCCCCGATATCACGAGAAGGGAGGCGAGGATCAGGAGGTGAAGGGAATCCAGGACTCGGCTTTGGGAAGAGGCAGATCGTCGCGCTCCCCGGCAGCAGGCTGCAAGCGAAGCAGTGCCTCGATGTCGCTGCGGCGGTACAAGCGTCCGCGCCGAATCCCGCGCCGGTAGCTCCGCAGGCGACCCCGGCTGGCGTACGCGTAAAGCGTTTCGCGCTTGACGCCGAGTAGGGCTGCAGCCTCGTTCGCCGTGAGATACTCGACACCATCGATTTCGATCATCGATCGCTCCCGTCACTGCTCCGCAGCACTGCAGTATAGCGCTGCTCGATGGTCCATGTCCATCGTGGATCGGACCACGGTATCGATTCTGTGTGTTCGGTGCTCCCTTGCGTCTCTGCCTTTTTCCGTCCTGCGAGAGTGGATCGCCGGGGCTGGGCGGTGCTGGGGCTGGCGGTGGGTTCGGAACGGGTGCGGCCTGGTATTCGGTACGGCTGCTTCGAATACGCGAAGGCGAGTGGAGTCGACGGCTCTCGTTTCTCGCTGGATCCGTCAGTGGAGACAGCGCTGACCCGTTGCGCGTTCTCCATGTACTCTCGGGAACGAACGAGGTTTGGCGCTTTCCGAGTCGGGAGAAACCGAGGCAGGTGCTTGTTCTCGAGTGTCGAACTCGCGAGAGGGAGCCATCACTCGATCGTCGAGGTGGACCGAGAGTACGCGACGCCGCGGGAGCTGCGTCATTCGGCCGGTATCGTGCGAGATCGGCGAGGAACGGCTGACCGCCTCGCTTCCTAGCACCCAGTCGGGCTGATCAAGCTGTACGTGAGTGTAGCTCTGTGGTAAACTGAACCAGTGTGCCGGTACGGAATCGCCGTACCAATCCAGTTGCACCGAAGGGGTATGAGGTCAGGTGGCGAAGTCGGTTCATGTCGAGCTGCGCGAGAACGAGAGCTTCGACGCTCTCCTGAAGCGATTCACCAAGGAACTGCAGAAGGCCGGGGTGCTCCGTGATTACCGCGCGAAGCGGCATTACGTGAGCAAGTCGGAGCAGCGTCGGGCCAAGATCCGCAAGGCCGAGCACCGGCGGCGGCGCAAGCTCGCGAAGCTCGCCAAGAAGGGCCAACTCGAGCTTTGAGTGTGGAACGGATCAGCGCGAAACGTGCACACGCAATCCACGGGTTCGTTCTGGAAACGTTTGATGCGCCAGACGTGGCTGTTGCCGGTGGCAACAGCCACGTTCGTGCTTTTCGTTGCCGGGTCGATCGCCGCGGTGACCATGTGGTCCGTTGCACCATGGATCATCCCGCTGCTGGCGGTCCCTTCCTTGATCGTGACGTGGTTCGCGCTCGCTGTCGCACTCGCTGACCTGATGAGGCGTCCGGCTCACCGCTTCCCCGGGGGCCGATGGCTCTGGATCCTGGTCATCGCCTTGTTGAACGTCGTGGCCTTCTTGCCGTACTGGCTCCTCGTGGCCCGTGGACCAGCAGACGAGGACTGAAGTCCTCACCTCGATCCAAACGAAGCGAGCGATCCCAACTCGTTCTCGAGTTCATCAACGATTTCGCGGACCGACGACGGGGTAGCACGGTTCGCGATAGCTGTGTCGAGGCGTTCGATGAGTTCATCGATCCGATCACGCTTGGTAGGCTCTACAGCGTCTCGAATCGACTGCCACTGGTGGCGAACGCGCTGCACTGCCTCGCGTGCGGCGGCGTATTCCTCGGGAGCGATAATGGTCTCTTGCCGCACTGTCGTATCGGTATAAAGCGACACGGCGATGACGTCGACTTCTGCGATGATGCGCTGCGCGGTGGGACCAAGAGCTGGGGCCGCGTCAGGCACATCTCGGAGCATGACGACGACGATGCCGACGATCGCCGACACGACGATTACAGCCGATGCGGCGAGGGCTGGGAACCAGCCTGGGCGGCGAGATCGCGGACGAACGACCGCCATGATCCCCCCTTCATGCGCGCAGTGGTTGCGCGACCAGCAAACAGGCTGACTCGGCAGATTCAAATGGTAGATCGTCGGGTAAGGCTCGGTCAAAGAGGAGGCAGCGCGAACCGACGATGGCGCACGCGCAACCGTGACTTCGCCGCAGCGAGCTGATATCCCAGTCGCCATGGATCACTCGGCACCAACCGTCGTCCGCCCGGAAGCAGATCGCGCCTGTCCGGTCGACGACGGCCAGCGCTCGACGCTCGCGCCGGAACAGCCAGAAGCCACTGCGGACAGTCGTCGAAAACACCCAGTAATGCGTATTTTCGAACTGGAGGTGTACTCTTTCAGAGGCGACTCCGAGTGCTTCGGCGGCGAGCTGCTGTGCTCTGGCTCGGTCGATACGCGGGGTCGTGGTCGGGCATAGGCTCGATTCGAGAGCGACCGCTCTGATTCGTGAGGCGTGACGTTCCGGAATCGGTTCGGCGACGACTTGTATGCTTTTGGGCTCAGCGCCGAGCGCGATGAGGCGGTGTTCCACCCGCTCGACTGCAGAAAGCAGGTCACTACCGGAACGGACTTGCACTTCTTCGAGCCAGCTCAATGGTGTGGTCGCGTCCCCGATGGAGGCCATGATCTCGGCATGTGGCGTGATCGTGCCTGGCAGGGCAAGGCGCTGGGCCAGGAGCGGTACTAGGACGCTTGCGCCACCACCTAAGCCGATGATTCGCGGCTGCCGGACATCGTATTCCTGGAGGAGTTCCCGCGCGAGGGGCACGAGAGTGTCTGTTGCCGCCAAGAGTACTTCGCGAGCGACCTCGTCGACAGATTTCCCGAGGCTGGCGGCCAAGGGCTCGAACGCAGCGCAAGCGAGATCCCGGTTCCCAGCTGCATAATCGTCGGGTGGTAGGAGGCCGAGGACGTTGGCAGCATCCGTGACGGTGAGAGCGACACGCCGTCCTTGTGCGTCTCGGACGACCGCGTAGTCAGGTCGATCACCCGGCTGAGGGGCGACGATCTCGAGACGAAACGGGGGCGTGACCTCGCGCGCGAAGCTCGCGTACGGCAAGCCAGCGATATGCGCACTCCGTGGCCCGATACCGATGAGGCGACCGCGATCGATGCGTATGAGGGATCCTCCGCCGATGCCAGCGATATGCACGTCGACGGAACGCAAGCATGTGGGGTGGTGGAGAATGCGCACGTAGCGCAGTGCCGGCCTGCCATTTCGGATGACGCCGAGATTCGTACTGGTTCCGCCGACTTCGACAAAAAGCGCCTTGACGGCCGGTTGGGAGGAGAGCGCCCCGGCGACACTCGCAGCTGGTCCGGAAAGGATGCTCGTTGCCGGCAGTTCGGCAAGTTGGTCGATAGGCGCGATGCTCAGGTCGCCGGTCAAGATCATCATTGGAGCTCGGATGCTCGCTTCCCATAGTGCCGTACGAAGCCACGCGGTGGTCTCGCGCATCTTGGGAAGGATGCTCGCATTGACCGCTGCGGTCAGGGTGCGAACTTGCAGGCCGTAGAGGCCTGTCAATTGCGAGCCAGCAGTCGCGGGGATGTCGAACTCTTTGGCCACCTCGAGCGCCATCAGTTCGCTCGACCGATCCTCGACAGCATAGGCAGCGGAGACAGCCAGTACTGCCGCGCCAGCGGTGCGCAAGCGAGTGATCGCCTCACGCAGCGACGACTCGGAGACGCTTTCTCGATCCAGGTACACATAGTGGAGTGGTACCGTCCGCCCCGGAGCGAGGTCAATCCGCTCGATACGAGTGAGTCGTTGTATCTGCCGCCGCTCCCGGCGGGGACCGATGGCGAGAATGCCGACCGGGGCGACATCTCCCTCCAAGAGCGCATTCACGGCCTGCGTCGTGCTCAGCGTCAGGAACGCAATTTCGTCTTGTCGAATGCGCTCCTGAGCGAACAGATCGAGGAGCGCGGCAACGGCCCCCTCAGCGACACCAGACGGGGCGCGGTGCGTCGTGGGGACTACCGCACGCGCCATGATCTGCCCACTGGTGCGGTCGACTGCTACTGCCTTGGTGAAGGTTCCGCCCACATCGATGCCGATGCGAATCATCGCTCCTTCCCTCACGAGTTGGAGAGGTGGACCGTACTCCGTACCCGGCGGGCACCATACCAAGTCCAACCGGCCCACATCCACGCGACGGCATAGGTCGCGGTGAGGATCAGCTGAGCAAGCACGACTTGTCTCGTCGGATGAAGCCCGAGTACATCGCTTACGCCGCGATGGAGGCGGGGAAGTTCGATGACAGTTACTGGAAGGTAGCCGATCATCTGGAGTTCCCAAACGGCGTGACCGAGAATGGCGACTGACAGGAGCATGATCACGAGCACCGCTGCCGAGAGGAAAGGGCGGAGAGGGAGCCGCGTTCCCAACCCGATGATCGCCCATCCGAGCAGTAGGAGGACCATTGCTCCTGCCACTAATCCGAGTCCGACCCACAACTCCAGGCGACGAGCCATGAGGATCAGCGACTGGTAGAGGACAGCTGTCTCAGCACCTTCACGGTAGATAGCGGTGAATCCCAGGAGTGCAACTGCTGATGCTTTGCCGGTCGCGATCGCTTCCCAAGAATGGGCTCGGAGATATTCCAGCCAGCGGCGCGTGTCGAGCCGACGCAAGAGCCACATGCTGATCGAGATCATCAGTAGCACCGCAAGGAACGACACCGCAATTTCGAGAAGTTCACGTCCGATTGGGAGGAGGCGGAGAACGACGACGAGAAGCACCCATGTCGCGATGCTCGCTGGTATGGCGAGAGCGATACCGATCCAGAGCGGCCGCCGCAGAGTCGGTTGATGCACGCCAAGATAACCGAGAAGCGCAGCGATCACGAGGATCGCTTCGATCCCTTCTCGAAACAGAATAGTGAAAGAGGCCACACTCACGAATAAAGGCGCTGCCAGGCCCGGTCTGCCGATGACGCGCTCGACCTCGACTAACCCGTCGTCCAGTTCGAGCAACAAACGCTGGATCTCGTCGGCGGGTGCACCCTGTTGGATGAGCTGGCGCCATTCCGCGAATTTCACCTCCATGGCAAAGGTAAAGTTGGGATCGGCGACTCGCAGAGGGATCTCCACGAGCTCGAAGTGGTCGAGATAAGCTTGCCGGGCGAGGCGAAGCGCCTGCTCATGATCACCGGCCTTATAAGCTGCTTGGCTCTCGCGCATGAGGTCACGGATCGCCGACAATTCTTGCTCGATGGCAATGCCGGCAGCGTTTTCCGCACGAGCGAGGTGCGGCATAACTCCTATCTGAGTGGTCGAGAGAATCGTGAAGATGCCGAAAAGAGCGGCCCAGTACCGAAGCCCTCTGGTCACGCGAGAACCTCCTCGACCTCATCCAAGCCGGCGTTCACCTTGGCGATCAATTGGGCGATCTCCTTGACCGAGCGTCCGTCGCGGATGGCGTCACGCACTGCTTTGAAATCCAGTTCCAGACGTTCGACGAGTTCGCGATGCCCGCGTTCGAGAAGTGCAGGTTCCAAGGCTTCGAAACCTTGCAAGTACGCGTTGGCAGCTCGCTCGTATGCTTGGTCCGTCAGACCGCTGCGGTACAAGTTCAAGGCATCGGAGAGCATCTGTCGGATCGTTGCGACTTGCACAGCAAGTGTCGGGCCTGTCGACTTGCTGATTCCGAACGCATCGCGGATTACCGAAGCCAGGTGCGCCAGCCGCTCGCTCGCCGAGTCCGCGTCAATAACGCGGGTTCCAGGCTGATCGATGAATTGGTTGAATGGTCCGCGACTGAGCGACTCGAGATCGGCTCGTGCTTCGGCCGCAGCTTCCCGACCGCTAGTCGGGGCCACATCCAAGACTCGGGGCAACTCGGCCGAGAGTACTTGAAAGAATCCCCAGGCGTCCTGATACTCCTCGAGATTGACGATTTGGTCGTTCTCGACGCCTTCGGCGAACTCGGCTGCGATCGACTCGGCGAGCTCAGCGAGCGCAGCGGCCAGGGTGCGCGTCGATTCCGGCCCCGTGCCGGCGATGGCAGCGATAGCGTCCCGGAGCGCCTGCCGAGCGGCCTCCAGATGCGTGGTACTATCTACCGACTGAGATCGGGTTGCAGTGAAATAGGCGTCGAGGGGCGAGCGGACCGCTGTCAGACAGCGCGTCGCGAGAGCTGGCTCGATGGCTGCCCAGTATTCGGCGGTCGTATGCTCAGCATGTTCTTGGGCGAGAGTCCAGTTTCCGCGCTCGAGATTCGCGCCGCTCGCTTCCAGATGTCCCAGCATCTCGTACAGTATGGACAGCAATGCCGTCTCACTCTCGACTGATTCTATTGCGTGACCTTCGTGGGCTGTTTGCGGCGTCGGTAAGAGTGATCGACAACTGGGGAGAAGGATCATGACGATGATAAGGAACGAGCCAAACCGGCTAGCGTCGCGCCACGTGAACACGCTCGTGCTCCTTCCGCTTTCTCATTCGAGCGCGGATTCCTTCCTTGTCTTTTCGATTTGGGCGCCGGCGACCAAATCCGAGTAATTCACTCGGGATTTATTCTAACGAGTGCAGAAGAGGGCGTCAAGCGAACTGGCTGGACGTGTCGCTCCGGCGAGCGGTGTTCCGCGCGAACCGAGCGTACGTCAATAAGTGGACGAGCGGCTGTGGTCGAGCGAAGGGAGCCTTGCTGCGTCGGGGCAGGGTGCCAGAGAGCACAGCGAAGGGTTCCTTTCGACGGCGGAACCCGTCGGAAGAACGTGTGGACGGGGGAGCGTTGCCCAGTGGTACCTGACGGGAGGTGCCTTCCCGCTCCGGTGCAGGAGCGAGAGCACCCACTGCACTCTTCTCACTTCGGCTGGCGAGCGGTGAACCCGTCGCTCCTGGGTAAGAAGGGGGCAGCCGAGGCTTGGCGCGGACGGCTCGAAATCGGTGCGACGGACGCAATGGCGTCGGGTACGGCTCGAGACTCAGCAAAGTATCGCCGGACTTACGCTAGGGTTTTGTCGGTTCCCCGGGTCGAGGCGCAACTCATTTCCATACCAAGTGCTGGTTTGCCCATGAATCCGCTCGACCGTTTACCGAGATCACATCACGTGCCCGGAGCTACGCAAGTTCGAACAGCTCGGATCATCGTGCGGCGGGGGTTCTTCCGCCGGACACAATCTCTTGCAATCACACTGGCCAGCGCTCCAAGCGCCAGGCAGCGTCCCAGAACATCCACTCGTAGCGGGCGGTCGTAACGAAGTGTGTCCGAATCGGTTGCCGGCGCGACTCGGGGAGGTCGGTCACCACCTGGTCGGCGACATCCAGTACCGCCTGGACGACAGCTGCGTACTCTTCCGACGCGTAAGTGTCGATCCACTTCTGATACAGTGGGTTCGGTGAACCAGATCGTTCCAGGTGCTTGCCCACTTCCCAGTAGATCCAATAGCAGGGAAGCAGTGCACCGATGACCTCCTCGAACGGACGCTCGTAGGCCACCCGCAAAAGATAAGAGGTGTACGCGAGGTTCGTCGGCGCGTACGGCGTGCCTGCGATCTCGTCGGGAGAAAGTCCCCAGGCAGCGAAGAAACTCTCGTGCAAGGCGCGCTCCACGACCAGCGCTACTTTGGCGTGGTCGGCAAAGAGTTCGCACCACGTCTCGCGCGGTGCCTTGGCAGCAGCCAGCGCGAGACAGCGGGCATAGTCCTGCAGGTAAAGTGCGTCCTGCACGACGTAAAAGCGAAATGCCTCTTCGGGTAAGGTGCCGTCGGTCAGGCCGACGAGGAAGGGGTGAACGACGATCGCCTGGTAGATCGGATCGATCGAGCGCCAGAGCTCTTGGGTGAAGCTGGTCATCATCCACTCCTCTCGCTAGATGGGCCAGTTGGAGCCGGTATAGACCATGTCCCAGAAGAGGTACTCGTAGCGAGCAGTGGCCAGAAAGGCAGCCCGAATAGACGGTTGGTCTGCCGTGGTGGCTCGCTTAGCCAGTTGTTCACCGAGCCAATCGACCCAGCTCGCGAATTGCGGACTCGTCCAGTTTTCGATCCAGCGCGCATAGGCTGGCGCGAGACCGAGTTGTGCTCGAACAGCTGACCACGCGTCGTAGTATGCCTTTTCCGCACCCCAGAGAACGGTGAGGGCTTCGACCAAGGACCCGGTGGCTGCGGTCGCGAGGAGGAAAGAGGTATAGCCGAGACAGATCGGCGTCGGCTCGACAGCGAGCGAGAGAGCGTGCTGGCGGGCGTACTCCTCGAATATGGTGAGTTCGTTGCGGAAGGCGACGACTGCGTCGAGCAGTCCGCGTCGGAGCTCCTCATCCGGTGCGCGAGCGATCAGGAGGCCCAGGAAGCGGATGCCGTCCTGGACGAATCGGTAATCCTGCTGAACCCAAAAGTGGAAGCGCTCGCGCGAGAGCGTTCCGGTCGCGAGTTCGTGCAGGAAGGGATGCGCGATCATCGCTTGCCAAATCGGTCGTGCTTCGGCGAGCAGCTCGTCGAGCAAGGTGCTGGGCATGGAGCACCTCCTAAAGATCGGCGACGTGCCTCCTGAATATGGTGCAAGGGGAACAGATCAGTTGATGGCTTCCCTTCGCTGGCATTACCCAGATCAGGTCGGTGCCGGTCGGTGGCGGAATCCTGAGCCACCCTCTCAGCCCGGTTCACCCGAGCTCCCGGGGCGTTGTGCACGACATGTACCGTATCGTGGTGAGCGGACGGTGTCAAGCGGTCGGGTGCACGAGGCACATGATGCCGCGTAGCAGGTGCGGCCAGTGTGGCGTCACCATCAGGTCGTCGGCCTGGTGGTGCCGTGCACGTTCCCGCGCAGTGGAAGACTTTGCGTCGGAGCGCGAGTGGAAGCCGTTTTTGGTATGGGACATGGTGGAGCTCGGAAAGGAATCTTCGCCGCCAGCCCTCGCTCGTGGTGCAGGTGACGAGCCGGTGCACACCCAATGACGATTCGTCTCGCACTTTGCTTCGGTGCGTGGATCAGCCGCGTGGCTGGCGAGCGCGGAAGAAGCGCCGAACTGGTCGCTATACTAAGGCCGAGGTGCTGTGCCCACCGGCACAGGAACACGGCGACTGGGGGGATCATGAAGGGGGTCGTTCTCGCGGGAGGACTCGGGACGCGGCTCTACCCGCTGACCTTCGCGACTAACAAGCACCTCCTGCCGGTTTACGACCAGCCGATGATCTATTATCCGATTCAGACGTTGGTGAAGGCTGGCATCGACGAGATCATGGTCGTGACTGGTGGTCCCCATGCGGGTGACTTCTTGCGAGTGCTTCGGAACGGCCGGCATCTCGGTGTGCGCCATCTCGAATACGCGTATCAGGAGGAAGAACGAGGGATCGCGGATGCGCTCAGTCTCTGTGAGGAATTCGCTGATGGTGAGCATATCTGTGTGATCTTGGGCGATAACACGACGGACGCCGATATTCGCCCTGCAGTCAAGAGTTTCACGGGCGGGGCGCTGATTTTCCTGGCGCGCGTTCACGACCCGCACCGCTTCGGATGCCCGGTCTTCGATCCGAACGACCCGACGCGGATTCTTCGGATCGAAGAAAAACCGAAAGAACCGAAGAGCCCGTACGCCGTGACCGGACTCTACCTCTATGACAATCGCGTCTTCGAGTTCATCCGCGAGCTGGAACCTTCGCCTCGCGGCGAACTCGAGATCACCGACGTCAACAACCGGTATCTCGAACTGGGTCTCTTACGTTGGGTGGAACTACAGGGCTTTTGGAGCGACGCGGGGACGTTCGAGAGTTTGCATCGCGCGAACCGATACTGGGCAGAGCGCCGCGGCTATCGTGACCCAGACCCTATCCTGCCCTCAGCTCTTCCTGTTGGGCGCAGCACACACTGACGTGGAGGAACGATGTTCAAACGTGGGGCAAAACGTGCAGCGGAGCTGATCAACGCCGAGCTGGAGGCACTCGGGTACGGTCGTCGGACATTGGAAATGCGCCCGATTCCGTTTCCTGGCGTCTGGGGAACGTCGACGACCGTCTGCTACCAGATCGCGAACGAGCAATTGGCCGAAGAGTTGGAGCGGGTCGTCGCTGGTCTCTCCAAGAAGGAAGCGAAGCGGCTGGTGCAAGAACGTGTGCGCGAGCGTGCTCAGGCGATCGCCGAAGAGTTGGCTCGGCGCTTGTCGCGGCATACCGGATTCGCTCGGGTCGAAGCGATCAATGGCTACCTCAATATCGTCTACGACTCGAACCGCTTCGCGAACGATGTCTTGCGGACCGTCCTCGCCGAGGGCAGCGAGTTCGGGCGTGGCGAGGCTCGCGGCGAACGGGTGATGGTGGAATACTCACAACCGAACACGCATAAGGCCTTTCACGTCGGTCACTTGCGCAACGTGTGCCTCGGTAATGCGCTGAGTCGCATTTTGCGCTTCGCTGGGTTCGATGTATTGGAAGCGAACTACATCGGCGATATCGGCCTGCACGTGATCAAATGCCTTTGGTGCTATTTGCGATTTCACCAGGGAGAAGAACCGCCTCGCGAACGGCGTGGGCGATGGCTCGGCGAAATTTATGCGGAGGCTGACCGGCGCCTGAGCTATCGGCAAGATGTCATCGAACTCTTGAACGAGCTGGCGCGCGAGGATCAGGCCTTCGTGCAAGCCATCGATCGCATGCTGAAGGAACTCTGGCAGGAACACAAGGTCGGTGAGGACATCGCGTACTTGTTGGGCCAGATCGCGCACGGACGCGAAATCAAGCCTGATGCGTTCTATGACGACCAGACGATCGTCAAGTTCTGGCCGATCGTGGGTCGTCAGTTGGAACAGGAACTGGTCGAGGCGCGCGCGAGCGACGAGGGGGAGAAGGCTGCGGAGCGCATCCAGCGCTTGGAGGAATGGTACGACCGCTGGCGCCGACTGGCTGCCACGCTCAACTGGTGGCCACATGTCCCTGACTGGGAGTGCGAGGTCCGGGAGACGTTTCAGCGCTGGGAGCGCAAGGATCCGGAATTCGTCCGGCTCTGGGAAGAAACGCGCGCCTGGAGTATGGAGGAGTTCTACCGGATTTACGAGGAACTCGATGTCCACTTCGACGTCTGGTTCTTCGAGAGCGAGGTCGAGGAGGAGGGTCGGCAGATCGTCCGCGAGCTCCTGGAACGGGGTATCGCCGAGATCAGCGACGGTTTGCCGGTCGTCAAGATCGACGAAAAGCTTGGGCTGGAGAAGGAGACGTACCGCACGCTTCCCATCTTGCGGTCGGACGGGACGACTCTGTACTCGACGAAAGACCTGGCCTTGACGAAGCGCAAGTTCGAGCAGTACCACGTCGACCGTGCGATTTGGGTCGTGGACGTCCGGCAGTCCCTGTATCTTCAGCAGATCTTCAAAGTGATGGAGCTGTGGGGATTTCAGCAGGCAGCGAAGTGTTATCACCTGGCTTACGAAACGGTCATGCTTCCGAGCGGTGCCATGAGCAGCCGGCTCGGTAACGTGGTGCTGTACGAGGATGTGGCGCGCCAGGTGTTGGAGCGTGCGCTGGAGATCATCGAAGAGAAGAATCCGACCTTGCCGCCGGAGGTCAAGGCATCGGTCGCGCGTCAGGTCGGGTTGGGCAGCCTCAAGTACGGAATGCTCTCGCGGGATAACAATCGGGTCATCGTTTTCGATATCGAGGAGGCTCTTTCTTTCGAGGGGCATGCAGCTCCCTACATCCAGTATGCCCACGCTCGGGCTTGCCGGATTCTCGAAAAGGTCGATACGTTGCCGGAGGGGCCGTACGCGCTCGATGCTTTGACCCGCGAGGAGATCGATCTCATCGAGCAGATCGCGCTCTTCCCGGACGAAGTGCAGCGTGCTGCCGACGAGTACAAGCCGCTCGTTATCGCCAACTACGTGTACGAGCTGGCCAAGCGATTCAGCGAGTTTTACCGAGTCTGCCCAGTGCTCCAGGCACCGGAGCCGCAGCGGTCGGCACGATTGGCGCTAGTCGCTGCGGCGCGGCAAACACTGGCCAATGGCTTGCAGCTGCTCGGCATCGCTGCGCCCGAGGTGATGTGAGCCTCATCGGTCGAGCGATTCAGGGTGTCGGTGTCCCTTCCGGGGAAGGGGTCGCTTCGGGCGTGGTCGATTCCGCGGTCGGAACGACCGTCGGTACTGGTGTGTGCATCCCGTGCGGAGTGGGGGTTGCGGGCGGCAGCGTCGGGGTGAGTTGGGTTCCAGGGGTGGGGGTAGACGGGGTGGGTTCGGTTTCGACCGGCGCAGTCTCGGTCGGTTGTGGCTGGGCCGGTGCCTCAACTTCGGGTGGTGGTGTCTGTACGGGCTCGACGAGATTAGGGGCCAATGGCTGAGCCGGTGGAGCGATCGTGGTGGAACGAACACGCGGTCGCGGCTGACCCTCGCGGGGCGGGAACATTTCGTCGAGAATCGCTTGGATCGCTGGCCGGTTCGGAATGAGGTAGAAGGGCTGGCCCGGTTCCCAGTAACTGGTCGTCGCCTCGAGCAGCGTGAAGGAACGGATGCGCTCGCGCGGAATTTCGCTGCCGAGCTTAGCCAGGGCGAGCACTTGCTGTGGGCTCAGGTCGGTGCGGACCGTATCGGCGAGCGCGTCCACCAGCTGCGGAGCCTTGCGGAGCAGATCGAGCCGTAGTCCCTGCTCGCGCAGCGCACGAAGCACCTGCTGTTGCCGGTAACCGCGCGAGAAATCATTGTCGTCGTGCCTCGTTCGCACATAGCGGAGCGCCGTTCGGCCATCCATCTGCTGGAGGCCAGGAGCGAAGTAGACGCGGGTGTAGTTGTAGTCTTCGCCGGGATACTCGTCGTCTTTGATCGGTGCTGGAACGTCGACGACGACACCACCGAGCGTGTCCACGATGCGGACGAAACCTTCGAAGTCGACCTCTGCATGGTAGTGAATCGGAATACCGAAGTTGTACTCGATCGTTGCCCGGAGCAAACCTGGTCCGGTAAGGGGCGAACTCATTCCGAGGGGATAGGCAGCGTTGATCTTCTCTTGGCCATATCCCGGGATCGTCACGAGGAGGTCCCGTGGAATGGAGAGCATCCCGACGTCCTTGGTGAGTGGATCGATCGTCACCACGATGATGGTATCGGCGCGGGGAACGTCTCCTGCTTCGCGTCGATCGATTCCGAGCAGAAGCACATTGATGCGATCTTTCTTGTCCCAATCGGGCAACTGTATCGCTGGGTCGTTCGGTGAGACCAGAACGACTTCCGGTGTGCCTTGGGCATTGATGGTGACGTTCGCACGCGGGATGGGTGTCGTGAACACGCGTTGATACGCCCGCCAGCTGGCCCAGGCGAGCGGAGCGAGGTAGGCAGCGATGCCAGCAACGATGACGAGAAGGAGAGTCGCCGCAAGAGCGGGGAGGGAGACGCGCCGGCGCGATGGTCGCGGCGGGACGCTCACTGGAGCGTCGAGCGACTCGAAGGATCCCTGTCGAGCGGCTCGCAGTTGCCGAGCCGTGAATCGGGTCGGTGGAAGCGAACCATCAGGTGGACGATCGCTGATCATGATTTTCCTCGGTTCTCAGCGAGCGCCGATGCGCCGGGCAGCAGTATAGCAGCCGTCCGGAAACGGGTTCCGGTTGACGCAGCAGCGGTTCCGCCCCATACTGGTGTCCGTACAGTGACCGTCGCGGTCGCCGAGCATCGAACGGGGGAGACACATGATCCTGTCGGATCGGGATATCATCGCCGCACTCGAGAGCGGTCGGATCAAGATCACTCCCGAACTGGACTTGGAGACGCAACTCGGTGCGTGCTCGATCGACCTGCATCTCGGTAATACCTTTATGGTGTTCGAGCACTCGCGCTTCTCCTACATCGACCCGCGGCAACCGCAATCGATCGGAGATGCGATGCGAACGATCGTGGTGCCGGACGGTGAGCCGTTCATCATGCAGGCCGGAGACTTTGCGCTGGCCTCGACGCGAGAGTACATCGAACTCGCTGACGATCTCGTGGGCCGACTCGAGGGACGGTCGAGTATCGCTCGGCTCGGCATTACGGTGCACAGCACTGCTGCGCTGTTCGAGCCTGGGTGGGCAGGCACCGCCACGATGGAGCTTTCCAATCTGGGACGCATGGCAGTCGCGCTCTATCCGGGCATGCGAATTTGCTCGTTTACGTTCGAGCAACTGAGCTCGCCGGCAATGGTTCCGTATCGGATGAAACGCGGGAACAAGTACGCCGGGCAAAAGGATCCCAAGCCCAGTCGCCTTGCCGAAGAACTCAGTCTCGAGCAGCTGCGTGGTCGATGATTCGCGTCACGGCTCCTTGGCTGGAGTCGGTGTCACGCCAGCCCGGTGATCCTCGTACCGCGCGAGGACGAAGAGCAGCGAGGAGAGCCGGTTCAAATAGGCGAGCAGATGCTCGTTGTGGATGTCCTCATCATGGTAGAGTCGGGCGACGAGTCGCTCTGCTCGTCGTACGACGGTCCGCGCAAAATCCAGCGCCGCACCGGCTACCGTATCGCCGGGTAACACGAAATGGCGTCCGATCGGGACACGAGCGCCGATCGCGTCGATCGTCACTTCCAGACGTTGGACGTGCTCTGCGGTAATACGGTACTTCTCCTGCTCGATGCTGGGAGCGAAAGCCAGTTCTGCCATCATCACATAAAGGTCACGTTGCACGCGGATCAGGGTCTGCTTGGTCTCCTGGTCTTGGGCGAGGGCGCGGGCGAGGCCGATCGCACAGGTGGCTTCGTCCAGGGTGCCGAACGTATCGGGACGTGGGGCATACTTCGGGACGCGACCACCCAGGAGGTCGGTATACCCCTGGTCCCCTTTGCCGGTATAGAGCACGGCGTGTCCTCCTCTCACTTCTCAGTCCGGTCGAGCGAACTGGCGAGCCGCGACGGTGATGAGCACCAGTCCTACGCCGAGCACGATAGCTGCATCAGTGAGCGGATCCAGCGGGTGGCCGAAGAGCGTCACACCGAGCTGATCGATAACTGGTTGGGGAACGCCCGATGAGGAGAGGACGACGCGCCTGATGGCGTCGATACCGTAGGTGACCGGATCGAGGCGTGTCAGGATAAGTAACCAAGTGGGCAAATTGTTGAGCGGGTAGAGAGCCCCCGACAAGAAGAGCAGTGGAGTAACCAGGAAGTTCATGATCAGTCCGAACCCCTCTGTCGAACGCATTCGTGCTGCAATCACCAGACCGATGCTGGAGAGCGAGAAGGCGAGAAGAAAAAGAAGAGGGATCGAGAGGAGGATCGTACTGAGGGAGAGTCTGAAGCCGATCACGGGGGCCAGAATCAGAAGGAGAAGCCCCTGGAACATCGCGGTCGAGCTTCCACCCAGGGCCTTTCCGATGACGATCGACCAGCGCGGTATCGGTGCGACCAGGAGTTCTTTGAGGAAACCGAACTCCCGATCCCAGACGACGGAAACGGCACTGAAGATGGACGAGAAGAGGACTGACATGCCGATGATGCCGGGATACAAAAACTGCAAGTAGTCCGGTCCGAACATCGTTCCGCCGAGATTACCCATCCAGGGGGAGAGACCTGCGCCGAAGATGGCCAAGAACAACAGGGGTTGAGCGAGCCCGCCAGCGATACGAGTCCGGTCGCGCCAGAAGCGAAGAAGGTCTCGTTGCCAAAGCGTGAGCACGCCGATCGAGGCGCGCAGAAGCGGTGAGGGTGATCGGACTGGCTCAATGAGTTCGATCGACGCCATAGCAGCGCATCCTTTCGATCTTCAGCGCCTGGCTCGTATCCGTTCGCGCAGCTCATCGAGGCTCGACGGTTCTTCGTCGCGGATCTGTCTGCCAGTGAGAGCGAGGAACACATCGTCCAGGCTCGGGCGTCGCAAGCTGACAGAACGGATCGGTACCGAGAGCTGTCGCACCATCTCAGGAATGAAGGTGTCGCCTCGCTCCACTTCCACACGGAGTGTCCCATCGACGACCAGGGGCTGGAGACTAAAACGCTCGCGCATTTCCGAGGCAGCTCGCGCATCGTCGGCTGTCGCCAGGACGATGATGTCTCGGCCGACGCGTGCCTTCAGCCGGTCAGGCGTATCGAGTGCGATGATGCGGCCGTGATCGATGATCGCCACCCGGTCACATTGCTCCGCTTCTTCCAAGTAGTGCGTCGTCAGGAACAAGGTGACGCCAGTCTCGCGACGCAACGTTTCCAAATAGGACCAAATTTGTCGGCGCGTCTGTGGGTCCAAGCCGAGCGTCGGTTCATCGAGAAAGAGGATTTCGGGACGATGGAGCAATCCCCGCACCAGTTCGAGCCGCCGTTTCATCCCGCCAGAGAACGTGCGGACGAGCTGGTGGCGACGGTTCCACAGTTCGACCAGGCGGAGAAGCTTTTCGGCACGTTGCCGCCAGAGAGTACCCGGGACCCCATAGACGCGGGCATGCAAAGCGAGATTCTCCCACGCGGTCAGCTGGGTGTCCAGACTGGGATCCTGGAAGATGATGCCGATGCGTTCACGAACGCGGTGGGGTTCGCGGACAACATCACAGTTTGCGACACGCGCTCGACCACTGGTGGGGCAAGCCAGCGTGCAAAGGATGTTGATCGTCGTCGTCTTGCCAGCTCCATTGGGACCGAGAAAGGCGAAAAATTCTCCGCGTGCGACCGTGAAGTCGATCCCGGCAACCGCAGTGACGTCCCCGTACTGCTTGACCAGTTCGTGCACTTCGATCGCTGCTGTCATAGGTGGTCGCTCCCGGTCGATCGCTCGCTCACTCGTCGAAGTGTACCGCCCGTCGCTGACCGGATGAGGAAGCAGGTGACTTCTCCAGTCGGGAGCGACCGAGCTTTGACCCCCGAACCGTTGGTCAGCGGTGCACAGTGGAGACTGTCGCGGTTTTCCGTCGGTGCGCCGGTGCAAGAGGCAAAACAGTCTTCAGGGCTCGATCGGCAGTTGGGTTCCTCGAATACGCAGTCGTCGACAGCGGGGCGCAAAGTGTTCCTGTAAACCGATAGCAGAGCGAAGGAATCGTCGCATCGAGCGAACGAACTGACGCAGTGCGCGACGCAGGATGGCTGGAGAAGGCTGGGATGGGGCGAAGCGAGTTGCTGGTCGAGGACGGGAAGGAGAGCCAAGTGCGCGACGACAGCGCGCAGCCGGAGGCAACGCCAGGCGAAGTCGCTGGACAGCGTAATACTGATGGGCGGGGGCGCATCAGGTTCTGCTGTGGCAAGTATCGGTTCATCGCCTCCGCATTGGAGCCAGCTGGCGCCAGGCACCTTAGCGGACGCGGTGCCTCCGTGCTGGACCTCGTTGTGGGAGCGTCTGAGCGATCCGCCAGACGGAGATAGCCCGCGCTGTGGAGTTACGTGCCGAGGGGCCAGACTGCTGATCCCGTGGGCTTCGGTGGATTGTGAGATCAACCGCGAACAGTGGCTCGGAGGCTCGACCATCAGACCGCTCCATGGGTTGTGATGATGAAGGTTGGGAGCACCTTGTAACGGGATTGTAACCCCTTTTTGTCGACATGTAGGAGACTTTGTCGGTGGAGAAGCGGTCGACTACCCGGGGAGAGTAGGATGCAGTGGCGAATCCTCAGCGCCTGGTATGCACTGCTCGTCGTCGGCGGAGCCAGCGCGATGCTTTTCTGGTCGAGCTTCAATCGAGTGGTCGGTGGGTTCGGAACTGGGCGTGATTGGCTGGGACTGGTGGGCGGGCTTCTCGGTGTGCTGGTGAGCTTGGTCGTGGCTCGCTGGTATCTCCGGCGTACTGGTGCGCTGGTCGGTGGGATGGAGAAGCGTGCAGCGGGAGACACGGCAGGGGAAGGAACGGGAAGGAGGGGACAGCATGTCGGGCAGAGCCGGTCAGAAAGATGAGCGATCTGAGCAGGATCCGGTCGGAACGCTGTTTTTGACTCTGCTCATGCTGATGGTGATCGTGGGCATCCGGCTCACCGTCTAATTCGACATGCTGGGGCGGGGGTGAGGGATGCGGATCGAGGCATACGAACGAATCTTCATGATTTAGGCTGCACTGATGCTCGTGCTGGGTATCGTCGGGATCGGGATCGGTGCACTGGTCGCAGGGGTACACGTTCCGTCGCCGGCCGGGCGGATCGATCGGCGTGCACTCTCCACGACCCCACCCTTCGATCAGCCTGGCCTGCGCGATCTGGGTGGTGGCAAGTACGAAGCCGTGGTCATCGCCCATGCTTGGCAGTTCCAACCCAATGAGATTTAGGTTCCGGTCGGGGCAACGGTGACATTCACGCTCGCCAGCCCCGATGTCATTCATGGTCTCGTCCTCACCGGCACGAACTCGAACGTCATGGTTCCGGGTCAGATCTCCCAGGTAACCGCGCGTTTCGACCGGCCCGGTGAATATCTTTGGGTCTGTCACGAATATCGCGGCTTCGGGCATCACCAGATGTACGGGAAGGTGGTGGCGCGATGAGCGCAACAGCACGCGCGCGGACAGTGGCGGGCGGGGGAGCGGTCACTCACGAGGGAATCTTTCTGGCCGAACAGTTGTGGCCGATCAAGGGGCAACTAGTACTGGCGCTGATCGGCCTCGCGATCGGCGGGCTCATGGGCTTGATGCAGGTACTGGACCGTGTGGGAATTGTCATCTACAAAGCGATGCTCATGCAAACCTACTATTAAGGCTTGACGATCCATGGGGTCTTGCTCGCCTTTCTCTTCACGTTTGCCTTCAGTAACGCCTTCGTGTCGTTGGTGGCGATCCGTGGATTCGAGCGCCCCCTGGCGAGCACGTTCTTGGCCCAGGGAGCGTTTTGGACGATGCTGGTCGGTACGTTATTGGCCGCGTATGCGATCTTGACCAATCAAGCGACAGTCCTCTTCACCTTCTACGCGCCGCTGCGTGCGAGCTCCCTCTTCTTCCTCGGCGCAGCGCTGCTGGTCATCTCGACACTGCTCACTGCGCTTAACCTCGTGCTCACGCGCCGTGCCTGGCAGCGCGAGCATCCCGGGGAACGCACTCCGCTGCTCGGTTTCGTGGGTGTAGTGACGTACGTGATGTGGGCGCTCGCCTCGTTGGGCGTGGTGGTACTCGTCGTGTTCTTCCTTTTGCCGTGGTCGCTCGGCTGGCTCAAAACGACCGATCCACAGTTCAATTGAATATTGTTCTGGTATATCGGGCATCCGATCGTCTATTTTTGGCTGATGCCAGCGTACATTTCCTGGTATCTCATGGTTCCGCGTCAGGTTGGTGGTCGCGTCTTCAGCGATAGCCTGGTACGCTTGGCTTTCATTCTTCTGCTCGTCTTCTCGGTACCGACCGGACTTCATCACCAATATGTCGACCCTGGTGTTCCCGTGGTCATGAAGGTCGTCCATCTCTTCACGACGTTCTCGGTCGTTTTCCCGAGTCTCGTGACGGCGTTCACGGTCATGGCTGCGCTGGAGGATGGTGGACGCGCCCGTGGCGGGACAGGGCTGCTCGGGTGGATCTGGAAGCTTCCCTGGGGTGATCCGAGTGTGGCTGCGCAACTCCTGGCGATGCTCGTCTTCATCCTCGGCGGGGCCACCGGCATCGTCAATGCGAGTTACAACCTGAATAATGTCGTCCACAACATGTCGTTCGTTCCTAGACACTTTCATATGACGGTCGGCACGGCCGTTGCGCTCTCGTTCATCGGCATCAGCTACTGGCTCATTCCCTTCTTAACGGGGCGCGAGCTGATGGGGCGCCGTGTCGCACTCGCGCAGGCGTGGCTCTGGTTCGCCGGTGTCTTGCTTTTCGCCCGCGGGCAGATCGCCGCTGGTCTGCTCGGCGAACTGCGGCGGTCGTCGATCGGCGAAGCTCCCTATCGTGATCTCGTCAGTGCTGGTTTGGACAACTGGCTGACGGCGATCGGTGGTACGCTGATGGTGAGCAGCGGCCTCCTGTACTTCATCGTCGTCCTGTGGACGGTCTTTGCTGGTCGGCGTCTCACTCAACCGCTGGAGATCCCGGTTGCTGAAATGCGCTTCGGTGCGTGGGAGACTTCACCGCGACTGGACCAGCTCGGCTTTTGGTTCTTGATCGCAGTTATCCTGGTGGCGATCGCGTACATTCCGACTATTCTCCTCCATCTCCCCCTGCAGAGCGTTTCGCCGCCGATCAAGGCGTATTGAAGGGCATTCGTGCGACGGGCGAGGGGCGGCGAGTTGCTCGCCGTGCCTTTCTTCATTTTCTCTCTGGTTCGCACAGTGCAGGATCAGCAGAGCAGATCAGCCGCTCTCGGCTCGCGACCGCTTCTGGATAGCGAGTCCTGCCAGGTACTCTGCTGGGTTTCGCCCTCCTTCGACAACGTGCTTCCGGTACCTCAGTCGAGACGTGTTCGCGTGCGGGTCACCTGCCATGCGAGCGGACACCAGTGAAAACGACCAGTTATCCGCGATCTTCAGGAGCGCCGCCCGGCCATGACGATGCCCCAGATGCTCGGCATCTCGCCAACGGGAACCTCGATCAAGATGGGTCGGGGATTCCGAACGGCATCGGCGACGATGTCGCGAAGGACTTCTGGAGTGGAAACGCGCACTCCCTCGATACCGAAGCTGTGGGCGAGCGCGACGAAATCCGGATTGTAGAGCTCGGATGCGATGTAGTGCCCACCGAATCGTTCCTTCTGGATCCGGCGGACGTTCCCAAAGGCGTTGTCGTTGAAGACGACCGTGATCACGTCCAGGCGATGCTGCACTAAGGTAGCGAGTTCAGGCAGGTTGTACAGAAATCCTCCATCGCCGTTCAGCGAGAGAACCGGCCGTTCAGGGTTGCCCGCTTTCGCCCCCAGTGCTGTCGCGAAGCCGAAGCCCAGAGTCCCCTGATATCCCGACGTGATGAAGGTGCGTGGTCGATAGACCGGGAAAGCGTTCCACGTCCAGTAGCCGACCTGGGTACTCTCGCTCACCACGATGGCTTCTTCGGGGAGCGCCTCGCGGAGCGCCATCGCGAACGATGCTTGGGGTTGGACTTCCCAGAGCAGATCGAAGACTCGTTCCTTGAGAGCGCGCAGTTCCGCCCGTCGCGAGTCACGTTTTTGGTTATAGAGCGGAACTCGCTCCAGGAGTGCCGAAAGCGCTCGTTTGGCGTCGGCGACGATGCCGATCGTCGGGGGATAGTTCCGGCCGATCTCGTCCGGGTCGATATCGATCTGAATGACCGCTTGGTGACGAGGTCCCCAATCGGAGGTCGCTGGCTGCAGGAAGCGGGAGCCGACGATGAGTATGACATCGGACTCCGGAACGAGTTCGCGGGCAGCGATGATGTTGTGGGCGAGGTCATGCCGGTCGTCGAGGGCCCCTTTCCCGTCCATCGTGAGGACGACCGGTGCTTCGAGGAGTTCGGCCAGCGCCCGCAGTTCTTCCCAGGCTTCGGCGGCGAGGATACCGCCACCCGCGAAGACGAGCGGTTTTTGGGCCGTACCCAGGAGTTGGGCGGCCCGTTCGATCAGCTCGGGATCTCCTTCAGGTGGGAGAGGACGTGTTGCTGCGATCGTTTCCACCTCAGCGGTCGCCTGCAGCACATCGGGTGGTATTTCGAGCGCAACGGGCCGGGGGCGTCCGCTCCAGAGCTGAACGATCGCCTCATGGGCGAGTGCGGGGATTTGGCTGGGATGCATCGCTCGGGCAGCCCATTTCGTGACCGAGCGGAGCGCCTCGAGCTGACGAGGAATCTCGTGGAGAAACCCTCGCCCCTTTTCGATCTGGTCCGAAGGGATTTGTCCGGTGATGCAGAAAACGCGCGAATTGCAGGCGTAGGCCGTGGCCAGCCCAGCCATGGCGTTGAGCACGCCTGGGCCGGGAACCACCAAGCAGACGCCCATCTTGCCGGTGGTGCGAGCGTAGCCGTCGGCCATGTAGCTCGTGGCTTGTTCGTGTCGTGTGTGGATGACGCGGATCCGGTCGCGCGCCTCGTAGAGGGCATCGAAGGCCCAGTCGAGTTGGACACCGGGAAGTCCGAAGACGATCTCGATCCCTTCCTCGAGCAATTGCGCCACCAGCGCCTGACCTCCGGTCAGCAGGGGCATTGCGTTGCTCCTCTCGCACGTCGCATTCGACCCGAACGACGATATGTGCAGCGCTGCGTCGCGTTATTCTGGCCAGCGGTGCCGGGAAACGATGACGTGGCTGACTGCGCCACGCGCCTCATTCTAATGCACGGAGCAGGTTATTCGTTCCATCGTTTTTGGTGCCCGCTGGTACCGTCGCCGCTTGCACGGGTTCGCTCGTTGTCGGGGAAGGCTCGTTCGTCAGCCTGGAGAAGGCCGCCACTCGATCGCGGAAAGGAAACCGAGAAGGAGCTCATTGAAGGCATCGGGGTTATCGACAGGCGCACCATGTCCGGCGCGAGGAACCTCAGCGATCGGCGCGTAGGGAAGCAAGTCAGCGAGGGCGAAGATCGTCCGGCGATAGCCTGGCTGGGTCTCGGCGCCATAGACGAGGAGCGTGGGGCAATCGATCGCGGCGAGCGGAACCGGACCGGGGTCGAAGGCGAGAACGGCATCGATCCAGGCTGGCGTACTGAAGATATTGCGCCGCCACTCCTCGAGTCGGCGCTGACCGGCCTTCTCTGCCCAATTCGGTCCGAGGCGGGGCTCGAGGAAATGGGCCAAGGCTTCCTCGATCCGGCCTGCTGCCAAGAGTTCGCGAACCAGGGCAGCCGAGTGCCGGAGCCGCTCACGCTCTTCTTCTCCGGCGAGTGCTGGAAGAGAGGGTTCGACGAGGACCAACCCATGAATGCGGTGGGGACGCATCAGGGCCAGGGCGAGCGCGATGGTCGCACCCAGGGAGTTGCCCAGGACGACCGCACGATCGATCCGTTCAGCGAGCAAAACGGACTCCACGTCGAGGGCGGCTTCTTCGATGGTCTGATGCGGCATGGGCGGCGGGCTGTTCCCATGTCCACGCAGATGGGGAAGCAACCACTGGAACTGTGGAAGCCGAAGCACTTGGTGAACCCAGTTGGACGTGCCGACGAGCACTCCGTGCAGGGCGAGGATTGGCGGGCCGGCCGATCCGACGCGTCGCTCGTACGCGATATTGGTGCCGTTCGGTGTAGTTGCCCACCTCAGTTCGGTGACGCTCATCGCGTTCAGCCTTCGAGCAGCAGGCGTTCTGGGTCCTCGATGAGTTCTTTCACGCGGACGAGGAAAAGCACAGCTTCCCGACCGTCCACGATCCGATGGTCATACGTGAGGGCGACGTACATCATTGGGCGAATGAAGATCTCGCCGTTGAACACGACTGGTCTTTCCTCAATCTTGTGCATCCCGAGGATGCCGACCTGAGGGGGATTGAGAATCGGAGTCGAGAGGAGAGAGCCGAAAACGCCGCCATTGGTGATCGTAAAGGTTCCACCGCTGAGTTCCTCGAGCGTCAGTCGTCGTTCCCGTGCCTTGCGGGCGAGTTCTTCGATCTCGCGCTCGATCTCCGCGAACGACTTACGGTCCGCGTCGCGGACGACGGGCACGACGAGTCCTTCATCGGTCGCGACGGCGATTCCGATGTCGTAGTAATATTTGACGACGAGCTCGTCACCCTGGATCTCAGCGTTCAACAAGGGGAAAGCTTTCAACGCACCGACGACAGCTTTGGTAAAGAATGACATGAAGCCGAGGCTCACGCCGTAGCGTTCCCGGAACTGCTGGCGCCACCGGTTGCGAAGGGCGATCACGGCACTCATGTCGATCTCATTGAAGGTCGTCAGCATCGCTGCGGTGTGCTGGGCCTCGACCAACCGCCGGGCGATCGTCTTGCGTCGCTGGCTCATCCGAATCCGTTCTTCGCGGCGTCCGGCAGCAGAGAAGGGCAAGACAACCGGTGCCTCCGGTGGTGTGACACCTGGTGCCGGTGGGGCAGCTGGCGGTGGGGCCGCTGTGACTGGCTGGGGAGCCGCACCGTCAGCCGGTCGGGCGGCTGCTCCAAGGTGAGCAACGTAACGGAGCACGTCCTCCCGAGTGACCCGACCACCTTCGCCAGAAGCAGGTACCTCAGCGAGGTCGATACCGTATTCCTCGGCCAGTCGCCTGACAGCTGGCGTCGCCCGAACCGCTGGTCCGCCGGCGGGTTGCGCCGGTTGCGACGCTGCGGCTGTCGTGACCTCGGGCAAGGGAGCTGGCTCTCGTGCTCTGCCCGCTTCGGCAGGGGCTTCCCGAGCGGGAGCAGTCACCTGCGCGGTCTCCTCGATCATCGCGATGACCTCGCCGACGGTCACCGTTTCTCCCTCGCGCTTGAGGATGTGCTGGAGAACACCAGCTCGATCCGCTGTCACCTCGACGTTGACCTTTTCGGTTTCCAACTCGACGAGCACGTCGCCTGGGTTGACCGGATCACCTTCGCGTTTCCGCCAGGCACCGATAACTGCCTCGACGATCGACTCGCCCATCTGCGGCACACGAACCTCGAAAGCCATCGTCTACCCTCGCGTTCGGTTCATGCCGGAACAGCAGGTTCAGGTACGCCAGCGAATGCTTCGGCGATGATCCGTGCCTGCTCCTGCTCGTGCATTTCGGCGAACCCTTCAGCTGGACTTGCACGCTCTGGCCGACCGATGTACCGCAGAGTCCGCCCGTTGAGCAAGGGTTGCAGGCGCGGTTGCATAGAGGTCCATGCTCCCATATTCTTCGGCTCTTCCTGCAGCCAGACGACATCGCGCGCATTGGGATACTGCCTGAGAATCGCTGCGAGTTCATCACCCGGGAAGGGATAAAGTTCCTCGACGCGAACGATGGCCACATGGCTGGCGGTAGCGGCGAACTGGCTCGTGACCAAATCGACGTAGACTTTGCCGCTGCACAGAATGAGTCGCGTCACGTCATCCGGCCGTTGGCGGGCGGTGGAGTCATCGAGAACGGGCTGGAATCGGACCTCAGCGAGTTCGCGCATTGGTGACATGGCTCGCGGATGACGCAGGAGACTCTTCGGCGTCATGACTATGAGCGGACGCGGGTCCACCGTGCGCAGGATGGCCTGGCGTCGTAGCAGATGGAAGTACTGGGCAGCTGTCGTGCAATTGGCGATTCGCACGTTATCCTCGGCAGCGAGCTGGAGGAAGCGCTCCAACCGCGCGCTCGAGTGCTCCGGGCCCTGGCCTTCGTAGCCGTGTGGCAAGAGGAGGACGAGCGCCGAGCGCTGGCGCCACTTGGCCCATCCACTGACGATGAACTGGTCGATGATCACCTGCGCCACATTGGCGAAGTCGCCGAACTGCGCTTCCCAGAGCACGAGCGCATCCGGAGCCTGGACGCTATACCCATATTCGAACCCGAGCGGGCCAGCTTCCGAGAGCGGACTGTTGTACACGGCGAAGCTCGCCCGGGCTGCCGGCATCTGCTGGAGCGGAATAACACGTTCCCCTGTCTCGAAGTCGTAGAAGGCAACGTGCCGCTGGCTGAAGGTGCCGCGAATAGTGTCCTGGCCAGTGAGGCGAATGGGTATCCCCTCGGCCAGAAGCGAGGCGAAGGCGAGCAGTTCCGCGTGGGCCCAGTCGATTACCCCTTCGCGCTCGACGACCTCGAGCCGGCGCTGCAACTGCCGACGCAGTTTCGGATTCAGATTGAACCCCGCTGGGAGCGTGTGTGCTTGACGATTGAGTTCCTTGAGCGTTTCCAGCGGTACGGCGGTCGCGATCGTCGGCAGCGTGGGTGCACCTGAGCCGATGCTTCCGTTCACCTGATCGGCTCGTTGCGCCCGGGTGAGAACTTCTTGGCGGAGATGCTGGAGCTTACCGAACAGCTCCTGCTCGAGAGCAGCTGCCTCGTCTCGCGTCACGATTCCTTCGGCGACGAGTCGCTGGGCCCAGAGTCCACGAACCGTTGGGTGTTCCGCGATCCGGCGATACATCACCGGCTGCGTGAAGGTCGGCTCGTCGCCCTCGTTGTGACCCCACCGACGATAGCCGATCAAGTCGATCAGGACATCCTTGTGGAATCGCTGGCGATAGGCGAAAGCGAGTCGAGCGGCGGTGAGGCAGGCGTCCGGATCATCGGCGTTGACGTGAATGACCGGGATTTCGAAACCGCGGGCAGGATCGGAGGCGTAGAAGGTCGAGCGACCTTCTTGCGGTTCGGTGGTGTAGCCGAGCTGATTGTTCACAATGATGTGAAGCGTTCCGCCAGTCGCGTAACCGGGAATACCGCTCATGTTGAGCGTTTCGGCAACGATGCCCTCGCCAGGGAAAGCAGCGTCGCCATGGATCAAGATAGGTAAGCAGGCATCGACGTCCTGTTCGGGTGCACCCGGTCGGTCGCGTCGTTCCTGGAGAGCGCGTGCCATGCCCTCGACGACAGGATCGACGAACTCGAGGTGACTGGGGTTATGGGCGAGAATGACCTGGAGTTGGCCGGCGGCACGGATACCGCCCATGTGGTACTTGACGTCACCCGTGTAGCCGAGGGTACCGCCCTCGGTGAGGGCGACAGGTTCCCGGTGATCGAGACCCATGAACTCGGCCAGAATCTGCTCGTACGGCTTGCCCAGTACGTGGGCCAGCACGTTCAGGCGGCCGCGATGCGCCATGCCCATCGCGACTTTCGGGATACCCGTCTCGGCGACCTGGCGAAGGATCTCGTCGAGGATCGGCACGAGCGTATCGGTGCCCTCGATCGAGAAACGCTTCTGCCCGACGAAGGTTCGGTGGAGGAAGCGTTCGAACACCTCCACCGCGGTCAGCCGCTCGAGTAGCGCACGCTTCTCCGTTGGTGAGAGGCGAACGCGATAGCGCTCGGACTCAATCGCTTCCTCGAGCCACTCGCGCTCGGTGCGATCCTGCAAATGGCCGTAATCGTGGCCGATCGTCCCACAGTAGATCTCACGCAAGCGCTCGATCGCTTCGGCTGCATTGCGAGCACCCTGGGCGGCCGGCCCACCGACTAGCGTGGCTGGGAGATGCTCGAGGTCCTGCGATGTCAGCCCATGGTAGGCTGGGTCAAGTGCGGGATCACCAGGTGGCGGGCTCCCCAGTGGATCGAGGCGTGCTGCACGATGGCCGCGGTGCCGGATCCGTTGCGCAAGCTGAACGACAGCAGCGACCTTCGTAAAATCGAATGCGGGCCCTGCGGTCGCAGCGGCCGGCGACGGAGCAACGAGCTGCTCGAGGTGAGGTCCCCACTGCTCGAAGAATGCCCGCCACTCCGGCGTGACGGCCGTCGCATCCCGACGGTAGACCTCGTACAGTTCCAGAATGTAACCAAGGTTCAGGCCGGTTAGCCGCTCGAGTGCCTCTTGCTGATTCACCATGGCGCCCACCCACCTCGTCGCTTTCGCTTCGACACCGAGACTCGGGACACTTCGCCAGGTTCTCGGCCGCATGCCACCGAGCCCGTGGATGCCGCATACCAATGATACTCCTCAATACACCACTACGATGTTGGATCATTCGATTATTCTGGACGAGGCAAAAGGATTGTTTTTAAGCCGAGTGGAGAGGTAGGACGGCCTCACCGTTGGCAAGAGACACGACCCGCTCCGGGGTATAGACAGTCGCCGGATGAATCGCGTGTACCATGGCTGCGACGCGTAAAGAGGCCAGGTGGGGATCCTCGCGCGTTCGCGCTTCGAACTGTTCCCAAATGTCATCGGGAAGCCTTCGCCGCAACTCGAACGTCGTAAACGCAAACATGGGAAGAAGATCATCGTCTCGTCGGCTGGCATAACGAGCGAGTGCCTGCTGGAGATCGATGCCCTCGGTCTGCACCCGAGCAAGTTCCTCAGCGAGCAACCAGGCGCTGCGCGCTGCATTTCCCATACCTTGCACGCTATGCGGGTCTTGATGACAGCCAGCGTCGCCGACGAGCGCCCAGCCGGTGCCATAAGCCTGGCGGAGGAAATTCGGCAGGTGGCCCGTACCGCGGATCGGAGCGACTTGGCGTGCCGCAGCGAACCTTTCCCAGACCGCAGGGATACGGCGGAGTCCAGCGAAAAAGTGGTGGGTGACATCGCGGCGGAATGCCGGGAAGGCCCGGTGCTCCACCCCGTAGCCGACGAGCGTGAGACCAGTGTCGCAGGGGAAGAGGAAAGCAGCGGCGTACTCTGCTCCGATCTCCGGATAGTCGCCGCGATAGGCCAGCGCAGCCAAGTCGCTGTCCCATGGTAAGTCGTCGACGTACGTGTAGTACCACGCGAAGAGGGGAGGAATCTCCTGGAGAACGAGTGCTCCGACCTGGCGGGCAACAATCGAATCCTTTCCATCGGCTCCGATCACGAGCGGTGCCGAGGCGAGCCATTCTTCGCTCGTCGTCTCGACGACGACATCCCATCTCCGATCGTCCACCCGACGGACGGCAGTTACCCGAGCACTCGTCAGTGCGGTCACGTTGGAAAGCGATCTCACTGTCTCGAAAAGCGCGGTATCGAGCACGTCGCGGCGAATGCACAGGGCGAAGTCGAACTCCCCTGACTCCGGAAAAGGTGCGGCTACGTAAGGAAAACGGAGCCAGCGAAGACGTGGTGCTCCGATTCGGAGAACTGGCTCCAGAAGACCAGCTCGCTGGAAGGCATGCAGCGTATCGCTGAAGAAGAGATGGGTCGAAAGCGTCGGGCGTGGAAACTGCGCTCGTTCGATGAGCAGGATCGACCACCCGAGCTGTGCCAGGGCAGCCGTAGTGACGCAGCCAGCGATCCGGGCTCCCACGACGATCGCATCGAATCGACCTATCTGCTTGGCCATACTCCGCTCGCTCCTTCTCGAACCGAGCCGATCCAGTCGAATAGAAGAGAATCGGCTCCGTCGCGGTATTGAGTATGCCCCCGAGGGCGAGTGCGCGGGCATCTGTATCGAGCGTGGCCGAGGTCCTTTCGGTCGTCGCTCCTTCTTGGACTACAGCGTCTCGTGGCGACTGTGGCACGCGCTGATGATGGAGGAGACATCGCGCGCCGCACCGGCCGTGATGGCACTTCGAGTCACGTGGGAAGGGGAGTCCTGCCGGCGAGCGCTGCAGTGCTCATCGAGTCGACTGGGGGAGGTTGCGACCACCGAGTCGGAATGCAGGGCTGCTCCATTGCCAGTTCGCTACTCGCAGCGTACACTGGGCTGAGCCCGACCGGTCATTCCCGACCGGATCTGGGCATCGAGAACGGGACGGCAGAAGCGGTGGACGTGTCGAGTCCGAGTCGCCACTCCAACGAGTTCCCCGGCTGACCCCACACGGCGCAGACGCGACTTTCCGGGGTGGCCGGGTAAGACCAGCCACAACGGAGCAGGTCGCTGGTGCGCCGAGCGTTCCCTCGGTACCAAAGGTTCTTACATCGCGAACGATGAGAGCAGCCGCGTCGTGCTGTCGTCGAGCGGCGGGACGCACGAGAGCTGGATGAGTCTCTCTACGGCGAGCTGCGGTGACATCTTCGGCGGTAGCTGGGAAGGGAGACCGTATGGCCACGGAAATGGACATCCAGATGCAGCTCCGCTCACTTCTCCAGCGTGGAGAACGGGAAGCGGTCGAGGATCTCTTGTGGGAACTCGTCGAACAACGGCAGCTCTATCCTGTTCTCTGTGAGCTGGAGCCCTTCGAACTCGCGCGCCTTGCCGAACTCCTCGGCGATGAGACGTTCGGGGAGTTCCTGGCTGAGCTGGATCCGAGCGATGCGGCTGATCTGCTCGAACGGTTGAGTTCGCAAGAGGCAGCGGATGTCCTGGAGGCGATGGCCCCTGATGATGCGGCCGATGTCTTCGCCCGTCTCGATCCCGACGAGGCCCGTCAGATCCTCGTCGAGATGAAACCGCTCGAAGCGCAAGAGCTGCAGGAGCTTTTAAGCTATCCGCCCGAGACTGCTGGCGGGCGGATGACACCCTCGTACGTCGCTTTAGTGCCGGATGTCCGCGTTGACCAGGCGATCGCGGCGCTGCGGAAGGTGGCTGCGGAAGTCGAGACGATCTACTACGCCTATGTCGTCGACGAAGCGAATCACCTTTTGGGCGTTGTGTCCATGCGTGATCTCGTGTTGAGCCCGCCCTACCGGACTGTGGGCGAGATCATGACGCGTGAAATCTTGAAAGTGCGCGCCACCGCCGATCAGGAGGAAGCCGCGCGTTTGCTCGTCGAGGAGGGGCTTTTGGCCATACCGGTCGTGGATGATGAGGATCGCTTGCTTGGCATCATCACGGTCGACGATGTGGCGGACATTTTGGAACGCGAAGTGACGGAAGACATCGAGCGGTTGGGTGGTTCACAACCGCTCGAGGTTCCGTATACCCGGGCGACGCCTTTCTATCTGTGGCGGCGACGAGTTGGTTGGCTTCTCCTCCTGTTCGTCGCTGAAATGTACACGGGGACGGTTCTTCGCCATTTCGAGCAGGAACTCGAAGCAGCGATCGCTCTCGCCTTTTTCGTTCCTCTGTTGATCGGGACTGGTGGAAATGCTGGCTCGCAAGTCGTCACGACACTCGTGCGAGCCATGGCGGTCGAAGGGATCGGTATTCGCGCTTTTTTCCGCATTTTCCCCAAAGAATTCATCGCTGGTCTCCTAGCGGGTGTTGTTATGGGTACTGCCGGCTTCCTGCGTGCGGAAATTCTGGGTGTGGATCCGGCGATTTCGTTGACGGTGGGCGTTGCGCTCTTCTGCATCGTGCTGTGGGCGGTGACGGTCGCGACGCTCTTGCCGCTCCTCTTGCGTCAACTCGGGATCGATCCGGCGGTCGTGTCGTCGCCGTTCATCGCGACGCTCGTTGACGGAACAGGTCTGGTCATCTACTTCAATAATGCTCGCATCATCCTTGATCTACACAGTTGAAGAGTATCGCCGTATGCTTACGCGGGTTCCTTTCGGAGGGGGCACAATGGAGCTTGTGCGCGAACTGGAACCTGGGTGGTACCTCGTCGATCTCCGATTCCAAGGTGTGGAGAACGTGATCGCCTCATACCTCTTCGTCGGTCGTCAAGGAGTAGCGATCGTCGATCCTGGGCCGAGTACAACGATCGAGCGTCTCGTAGCGGTGCTCCAAGAACTGGACGTTCCGCCCGAGGCGGTCCGGCATCTCGTTCTGACCCATATCCATTTGGATCATGGCGGAGCAGCTGGGCACCTGTTGGAGCGGTTTCCGAATGCGCGTGTCTCTGTCCATCCGCTCGGTGCGCCGCACCTGATCGATCCGACTCGCTTGTGGGCGAGCGCTGCCCGTATCTATGGCGATCGTATGGAACTCTTGTGGGGGTCGATTCGCCCATGTGCTGCCGAGCGAGTCGTGGTCGTCGAGGACGGGGAGGCGATTGACCTGGGTGATGGGCGCCGATTGCGGGCATTGGCGACGCCAGGACATGCCTCGCACCATCATGCCTGGCTGGATACCGCCACTGGTTCCGTCTTCGCTGGCGACATCGCTGGTATCCGGATCAGCGCGCTCCCCTTTGTCTTTCCACCGACCCCTCCACCGGATATCGATCTCGGACAGTGGCGCCGGAGTATCGAGCGCCTGCGCCGTCTCCAACCGAGTCGCCTCTATCTTGGTCACTTCGGACCAGTCGAGGATATCGATTGGCACCTGGACGATCTCTTGGCGAGGCTCTTCCTCTGGGCAGGATGGATCGCGGCATTGCTGGAGCAGGGCCTGGATGCGGAGACGATCGCAGGGCGATTGCAGGAGCTGACAAACGGAGAGTTCCATCGTCTCCTGGGTGAGCGTGCGGCGGTTACTGCGTACCAGTGGGCGTCCGGTAGCTTTCGCATGACGGTGGATGGGTACGTCCGTTATTTCCGGACGCATCGGCCATGGGCGAGTGGTTCATGAGGACGAAGAGGACGATGAGCGCGCCGTCGTTGCAACGACGGGCCTACCGTTTGATCATTCTTTTGGGCGTCGTCAGCCTTTTCGGTGATATCAGCTACGAGGGGGTTCGTGGTGTAACGGGGCCGTACCTGGCATTGCTCGGCGCGAGTGCAGTCGCAGTCGGGCTGGTAGCCGGTCTCGGCGAGTTCGCTGGCTACGCGCTGCGCACGGCATCGGGGTATCTAGCGGACCGCTTGCGCCTGCACTGGTTGTTGACGGTCGTTGGTTACGGTTTGATCGCCACGTTACCTTTGCTGGCGCTGGTTCACCGTTGGGAACTCGCTGCGGCGTTGATCGTGCTCGAGCGATTAGGTAAGGCGCTGCGGACACCCTCGCGCGACGCTATTCTCTCGCATGCAGCTAGCCAGGTAGGGCGCGGCAAGGGCTTTGGGATCCACGAAGCACTCGACCAACTCGGTGCCTTGATCGGCCCGGTCATCTTCGCAGTCGCGCTCACTTTCGACGGTGAAGCCGGTTATCGGCTCGGCTTCGGGCTGCTCACGATTCCTGCGATCCTCGCGATCGTCATTCTCGTCCTCGCGTGGAGGCAGGAGCCGGAGCCAGAGTCACTCGAGAGCGTTACTCCTCGCGTGAACCACCCGACGGAAGCCAGCGGCTCCCGCCGGCTGAGCGGACCGTTCTGGCGTTACACGCTCTTTACGGCGTTGACCACTCTCGGATTCGTCCCTTTCGCACTCCTCTCGTATCATGTGGAACAGACTGGTCGGTTCAGTCCGCCGTTGATACCACTGCTCTACGCGGTCGCGATGGGGGTGGACGGAGGGATCGCATTGATCGCAGGCTGGGGATACGATCGCTTCGGCTTGCGTACCTTGGCAGCGGTACCCATTTGCATCGCGTTGGGAACGGCTGCTGCGTTGCAGTCGACCACCGGGTTCATTATCACGGGGGTCGTCGTCTGGGGAATCGCGATGGGACTCGTCGAAACGACGATGCGAGCGGCGGTCGGCGAACTCTCCGCTCCGTCGGCGCGCGGACTGGCCTACGGTGTCTTCAATACCGTGTTCGGGACAGCCTGGCTGGCCGGTGGAGCCGTGCTCGGTTATCTGTACGAGCAACTAGGCTCTCGAGGAACCATCGGTGCGACCCTGGTACTGGAGATCGCAGCATTGTTGCTTTTCTGGGGACTGGGGGTGGCTCGCGCACACGCCTCCTACAGAGCTCAGAGCGTTTCCTGATTCGATCGCTCCGCTCTCGGTTCTCAGGATGGACGCAGGTACGCCTCGGCACAGACCGAGCAGCGCCGAGTTCGATCGCGCGGTCGGTCGCCGGAAGCACTCGGTTGGCAGTCGGCATGTCCGCTCATGTCCGGTGCGCGGGAGCTCCTCGGTGGTGAGTAGCGAGCCAGGTGCGGAGTTCCTCGAGCGACCGAGTATTGAGAACATGTCTGGGCTCCGCCCAACCGCGACGCGCGGTCGCGACCGACCAGCGCATATTGTCCAACTGGCGTGTCGAGTGGGCATCACTGGTGCAAGCGATCAAGATTCCCCGGTTGATTGCCCGCTGGACCCAGATGTCCGGGAGGTCGAGCCGATCCGGCTGTCCGTTGACCTCGATCGCGACCCCATAGTGAGCAGCGGCATCCAGCACGGCTTCGAGATCGACCTCGTACGGGAGTCGAGAGGTAAGCAGGCGTCCGGTGGGATGACCGAGGATGTCGACATGGGGGTTGGCGAGCGCACGGATGACGCGTTCCGTCATGCGTTCCTGCGGCATATCGAAGGCGCTGTGCACGGACACGATCACGAGATCGAGTTCGGCGAGAATCTCGTCCGGATAGTCGAGTGTCCCGTCCGACAAAATGTTAACTTCGGCGCTCTGCAGGATACGAAATGGTGCCAGTCGTTCGTTGAGTTCGCGGATCCGCTCGCGTTGTTCGCGCAGACGCTCGATGGACAAGCCGCGGGCCACGGTGAGGGAAGGGGAATGATCCGAAATGACCAGGTACTCGTAGCCGCGCGCGCGAGCAGCTTCGCACATCCGCTCGAGTGGCTCGTGTCCGTCGCTCCAATCGGTGTGCACATGGAGGTCGCCGCGGATATCCCGCTGCTCGACGAGCATGGGCAAGCGATGCTCGCGGGCCGCCTCGATCTCACCACGGTTCTCCCGCAGCTCGGATGGAATCCAATCCATTCCCAAAAGCGCATAGATCTCATGTTCCGTTTCGCTCGCCAAAAGCTTGCCGGTTTCGTCAAAGAGCCCGTACTCGGAGAGTTTCCAGCCACGCTCTTGGACGAAGGAGCGTAAGGCAATGTTGTGTTCCTTCGATCCGGTGAAATACAGAAGCGCCGAGCCGTACTCGTGCGATCGCACGACGCGCAGATCGACTTGGAGGTCTTCGCGGGCGAGAATGGAGGGGCGCGTCGGTCCAACAGCGAGGACTTCTTTGACGAATGGCAGATGAACGAAGGCATCGACGACTGCAGGAGGATCGTCGCTGGCGACGACGATGTCGATTTCTCCGATCGTCTCTTTCATGCGGCGGAGACTCCCGGCCGGATCGATCGCCCGGATAGCTGCATGCGGTCGCAGGGCTGCCACCACCTCCTCGGCTACCGGCAGCGCGATGCCGAGGAGGAGACGCTTGCTCCGTTGCATGAGGCGTGCAGCTTCGCGGGCGATGCGCTCCTCGAGTTTCTCTCCGAAGCCGGGGAGCTTGCACAGCTTGTGCTCCTGTGCTGCCTGGAGCAGGTCCTGGATGGTCGTGATTCCGAGTTGTTTGTAGAGAAGGTGTGCTCGAGCGGGGCCGATCCCTGGTACTTCGAGCAGATCAACTGCCTGCAAAGGTACCTCGCGCTTGAGCTGTTCATAGTATTCCTGTCGATCAGTTCGCAGGTACTCTTCGATCTTGGCGGCAATCGCCTTGCCGACGCGAGGGATTTCGTCCAGTTCTCCTTGCCGGGCGAGTTCCTCGAAGTCCTCATCGAGCGCGCGGATGTTCTGTGCGGCCGTCGTGTAGGCGCGGATCCGATAGGGGTTCTCGTTCTTGAGCATCAGAAGTTCAGCGATGTTGTCGAGCAGCAGAGCAACCTCCTCGTTCCGTCGCATGCTGCTCACTCCTTCGGCCGAGTCGGTTGGACAGTCGATTCCTCCAGCCACGCACGCAGAGGTCGAACCGTCGTATGAACGAGAGCACGGACTTCGTCCGGAAGCAAGCCAGTGACTGCCGCGATCTGTTCGTCGCTTTAACGATCCAGAGCTGAAAGGAGGTACGTTTCGCGCCACTGTTCGGGTAGCCGCTCCAGGAGCTGATCGAGCAACCGACGGGTCTCGGGATCAGCGAGGAAGTCGGCAGGCAAGGGAAGCTCTGGGTCTGCAAGGGCCGCGGCCAGACGAGCTGCTGTCCCCTGCAATTCGGCTGGCGGCGCTTCGTGGTGCTCGGTTGGCTCGCTCGCAGTGCCTCGGTGCCGCTCGGCGTGGCGGGCGAGTGCCGCTCGATGGACCGTGTCGTGTGCGAGTCGACGGAGCCACGCGAAGCGGTCGCGGGGAAGTTGCGGTAGTTCTCGTAGTTCGCTGCGGGCTCGCTGGTAGGTCACGAAGGTCAGCTCTTCCGGATCGAGATCGGTCGGCTCGACGAGCCCAGCCTCGACTTCGCGGGCAATGGCGCGGAGCACGGTACGAAGGATGGGGAGGTAGCGATCGAGACCTTCGCGATAGAGCCATTGCTCGCGCTGGGCGATCTTGTCGGCTGTCAAGTGGGGTGGGCGCCGGGGATGAGGAGTCGTCTCGGCCAACCGGGCGGTCAATCGGCGGCGGGCCTCATCGTAGGGGTAGCCTGCAACCGGCGGCGGAGGGCGTGGAAATACGGATCTTGGAAAACCACGTGGTCGCTCCTCACTCGGTCTGCGATTCCGGCCACTCCTGGATAGCGGATTCGCCGAGATCTGTCATCTGAAGAGCTTCGGCGATATTCGGGACCATCGCGGCTGGCACATCGATCGAAGGAGCAGGTTGGTGGGACGAGGAACCTTACCTGTCGGCTGAGCGGATAGCGTGCTTCTCACTCCGGTGTGATTGCACAGCGGTGAGCGCGACGATCCCCGATGGTTGGTTAGGGATGGGCTGCCGGTCGTGCAGCAAAGGAATCGACGACCACTGTCGCCTGAGAGCGCGCGATCACCGCGCACGACGCCGCATGCAGTGCGTTGGCGGTTAACGGTTTCACCGGAGCCAGTCACGGTCGGCGAGGATTTCTGCCCCGATCCGGCCTAGCGAGACGGCTCGATCGGGCTCGGCCTGCGGTCGGAATTCCAAACGGGCGCGCTCGAAGTACTGCACGATCGTGCCGTCCGGGAGCATGGTCGGCTCACTGATAGCGAGCCTAGTGATGAGCAGGGCGGCCTGATCGGGTGGCATGCGCGCGGTTACGCTCGATCCGATGTGTAACCAGGCATCAAGCAGCGGCCCACACAGCTCGTGACCGGTCTCCGGGAAGGTGCGACAAGTCGTCATCGCTGCTCCGTCGGATGCAGAAGCGGGTGAGCGAAAGACTCGTGCCGATGCGAGTCCGAGCTGATGGACAAGTTCGACTCCGATCTGGTCGAGCACGGCACTATCGAGGGCGATCGGTGAGTCCGGAATCCACACGAAGCGGGCACGTTCGAAGTATTGGACTGTGCGGAACTGACCAGCATCCGGATCGTATTCGTCGAATTCTTCTGACAGTGGAAAGCCGAAGAGGCTCGCTCCGCCGAACTGCTCCCAAAAGTGCCGGAATCCGTTCGACAGATAGTGACCGGTCTCCGGGAAATAGCGCCCATCGGGATTCTGGCGCTCGGGCTTCGCCCGGCGAGCCGTCGTCAAGAGATCCGCGATCGGTGCGGCCCAGAGGGAGACGTCATCGGGTCCATGCTCTCGGAACCAGACCAATCGATCACCGCCGACTGCCAGCTGACTGACATGGGTCGCGTCAGGTACGGCGAGGAAACGACTCTTGCTCAGTGTGTCGTAGGCCATGATGGCTCGTCGTCCAGTTTCCGGGAGAGCTGTATCGATCCAGAAGACATATCGTCCGTCCGCCGTGACTGCTTTCGGGACACTCTCCCAAATGGGTACGTTCAGTCGGGGTTCATCGAGGGAGATGACTCGCATCGTCTGGTCGATCGTGATCAAGGCATCGTTGCTGAGGAGGATCGATGGCGGAGTTCCCTCCCCTTGGAGCACTGTCACCGGAGCGTCAGCGCTCGCGACAGGTTGAAGCTGGATGCGCCACTCCTCGGTTCTCGTGACTTCGACCCACGCCACACGGCCAGCGCGCAACTGGAGATCGGTGATCGCGTGCTCTGGAGGGAGCACGGTGAGGATGCGTGGTGGATGGCGCGTGTTTTCGAGATCAGCGACGAAAAGACGATCGGTCCCATTGCGCGCGACCCACGCTGCCCAGCGGCCGTTGGCGCGTGGCCCGGAACGGATGCCGGTCTCGGACAGCGTCCACGTTTCTCGTGTTTCGAGTCGAAGAGCCCGTATGCGACCGGAACAGTCGGTACATGAGCGCTCCAGCCAGAGAGCCGTTCCCTGCGCCAGAGCGAGCTCAGAAATTTGGCCGGTTCAGCGAGCAAGCGTGGCGTGATGCTCGTTGCCGGAAACCTCGAGCAGGAGGGTCGAGTCCGCTGTCTCCGGGATGGCAAGGACAATGGCTCGCCCGTCAGTGGCAAGAGCCCCTGCCGCAGCATAGCGCCCCAGCAGGAGGGGAGCGGTGATCGCTCGGGAACGCTCGTTCCAGGTGACGAGAAGGGTGGAGAGTGTCGCCGAGAGCCCGAGCAGAGCGAGCACGAGATGAACGAGCCGATTGCACCAGCGAGGCTTCCCGATCGCGCTGGCTGCTGTCCGCGGGACGGTGGTGACTCGTCCGTTCGGCTGGAGTGGGCGAAGAATGGGCGTTTGCCCCAACTGCTGCTCCTCTCCTCCTCTGAGTATCGTCCGCTGACGCGGTCTCAGTAGAGACGAAAGGGAGGAGCACTGTTGCTCATCTTGGCTAGCCGATCAGTCCCCCTCGACATGACGGGCGGATCGGCCCGGCGGTCACGGATCGGGCAGCACGTGCGTGCCGGCGCGTCCTTCGAGCGCATCGCGAGCATGATCCAATGCCGCGATGATCGAGCGTGGGGTCGATCCCCTACTCACGAATCGGAGAGCGGCTTCTACTTTTGGACCCATGCTCCCACTCGCAAAATGTCCTTCTACTTGGTAGCGCCGCAGTTCACTCGCGAGGACTCGTTCGAGTGGACGGGCCTGGGGTGACCCGTAATGAAGCATGACGTTGGGAACATCGGTCAGGATCAGCAGGGCATCTGCTCCGAGTTCGTGGGCGAGCAGCGCGGCAGCCAGATCTTTGTCGACCACCGCCTCGACACCTTCGTACCGTCCGTCCGGGCGCCGAACGACCGGGATACCGCCACCGCCACAGGCGACGACCAGTGCTCCAGCCGCGAGCAACAGTTCGATCGCTGGTCGATCGACGATGGCAATCGGATCGGGTGAGGGAACGACTCGCCGCCAGCCGCGCGTGCCCTGTGGCTTCCACACCTGGCCGGTTTCAGCCATGATGGCCCGAGCCCGCTCTTCCGGGTAATAGAGGCCGATCGGCTTCGTGGGGTCATTCCAAGCCGGGTCGTCCGGACTGACCTCGGTGCGCGTCACCAGCGTGGCGACGACCCGGTCGATGCCGCGTTGCCGCAGTTCTGCTCCCAAGGATTGTTGGATCATGAACCCGATCGTCGCTTGTGTCTGTGCAACGCACCAGTGGAGCGGGACGGGTGGGACGACCTCGCGAGCCAGCTCGTTCTTGACGAGGAGATTTCCGACTTGTGGACCATTACCGTGCGTAATGATGAGTTCGTACCCGGCAGCGACGAGTTCGGCCAACTGGCGACAGGTGAGATCGACATTGGCTTGCTGTTCTTCGGCTGTGCCGCGTTGGCCTGCCTGAATGATGGCGTTGCCGCCGAGCGCAACGACGATGCGCCTCATGCCATCCCCCTCGACTCCAAGGTAGTGGTTCGGCTGTGTCCGGTGAGATACGCATCCTCGAAGGCCCGGTAGGCTTCGGTGAAGCATCGCGCGGGTGGTCGGACGATACCGGCTCCCACCTGCCCGATGCCAGGCTCGCGGTGGGCGATACCCGTATCGATGACCGGCAAGATACCGCTCCGCACGACCGAACGCAGATCGATACCGACGGGAGTACCGCGGAAGTCGAGCGCGGGGATGCGGAACACCTCGTGCTCAGCGACGGTGATCTCGTACATTTCGAGCGTGGCCTGGACTGCGTCGGCCGGCGTGCCGCCGATGAACTGCACGATCGCCGGAGCGCCAGCGAGTGCGAAACCGCCGAAACCGGCGGTTTCAGTGATCGCGCTGTCACCGATATCGGGATTCGCGTCGTCAGGCCCGAACCCAGGAAAGTACAAGCCGCGCGGAACGTTGGCTGGACCGGTGAACCAGCGGTCGCCCAGCCCGGAAACGCGGATGCCGAACTCCGTACCGTTCCGCGAGAGAGTGGTGACGAGCGAGCTTCCCGGAATGCCGTGTGCGGCATCCGCCATCACCTTAGCTGCCACCATCGCGAGATTCACGAAAAAGTGGTCATTGGCATTGATGAACCGGAGGACGGCAGCGATATCGCTCGAGGGCGCATCGCATTCGACGAGGTAGGGCGCGATTTCACGATAGAACAGGGAGGTTGCGGCCTTGTTGCGATTGTGGCATTCGTCACCCATTTGTAAGGCCTGAGCGATGATATTGCGGAGATCGATGCCACGGCTCCTGGCCAGAGCTTGCCCGACGAGTGGAGCGAGGACGGTGCTGATCCAACGCAGTCGATCGATCACCTCCGGGGCATAGGCACCCATACGCATCACTTTGCCGATGCCTTCGTTAAAGTTGGTGTAGGCGCGATTCTCGCCGGCAGCATTGATCGCGATATAGACGGGCATAGAAGGGGAAATGACACCGGCCATCGGCCCGACTGCGCTATGCTCGTGATTTGGGGAAAGTTCGACGTAGCCGGATTCCAGCTTCCGGATCGCCTCCTCTGGTGTCGCTGCGAATCCTTCGAAGAGCATGGCACCGATCAGGGCTCCGCGGAGCGGACCGGAGGCGTGAGCCCAGTCGATGGGAGGGCCGGCGTGGAGGAACGTCCGGTCGGTCATGCCGGGTATCGCGTCACGGGCGCGCGCTACGCCAACGACGACCGGTTGAGCGCGCATCATGCGTGTCACCGCTTCGCGGTTCGCCGCATCGATCGTTGGGTCGTTGAAAAGCGGCAGCGCGAGTCGGCGCGGCTCGACCATCGGTGGCTTCCATTCGACTGGATAGACTGCTCCGCCCTGATCCTGCACCGATCGGGCGAAGAGGTCGAGTCCGACGTTGATGACTGCGGGTGTGGTCTCGAGAAGCTTTTGCACTTTCTCGTGCATTCCGTCCATCGCTCGGCTCCTCCTGCGTCGATCAAGCGATCAATTCGGCGGCAAGCTCGGCTGCCAAAGCGTTGCTCGGAACGACGATCGCTCCAGCATCTTCGAAAGTGCGACGCTGGCGCGCATAGTCCTGCGGATCGGACAGTGTCCCGACCAGTGCGACGAGGCACGGAAGAATGCGACCGGTTCGCTCGGCCTCTACCCGTGCCTCCCGAATAGCCGGTGCCAACTCTGCAGCAGGGTCACTGGCTGCGCCATAACCGAGGACGAGATCGAGCAGGATACCGGCAACCGTGGGATCGGCCGCCTCCCGTCGGAAGCGCTCGAGCCTTATCGTCTGGTCGATCATGGGATGTGGGCGACCGACCGTGAACTCGTCGGAGCCCAGGTCGACGAACGTGTTCTCCTCGCTGCGATGCGGATCGGTCAGACGCAGGTCCGGCTGCAAAGGGATATTGGAGCGAATCGGGCCGATCCGGGGTTGGAGCGAGACCATCGCTTCGTCGCAGAGTGTTCCCCCACTGTACAGCCCACGCAGATAGCGTTGGGTCGGGGCGAGGCGCGACCGCTCGGCGCGAACGCGGGCGAGCGCCTCTTGGCGACCTGGCAGGTCGAGGTCGGCGAGAGACTGGCCAGTCGCGAGATGCACGGCGAGACGCGCGGCTTCCGTGAGGTTCGCGGCCACATGAACGCCCTCTGTGACAGGAGCTGTCCGGCCAATGAACGTCGCGACGACCGGCTTTCCGCACGCAGCAGCGAAGGCGAGAACCTTTTCCGCGACCTCGGGAGCTGGCGGCTTGGAGACGAGCACGATGACCTGTGTCGCCGGGTCATGAGCGAGTGCCTCGAGACCGGCCAGCATGGTACGTCCGCCGACTCGCGCGTCGAGGTCTCGTCCACCGGTACCGATGCCATGGCTGATGCCGGAGCCGAACCAATCGATCAGACTGGCGAGCTGCTGCAACCCGGTTCCCGCTGCGGCAACGATACCGATCGGGCCGCGTCGTACGGCATTCATGAAGCCGAGACCGAGTCCGGCGATGAAGGCCGTCCCACAGTCCGGTCCCATGAGTAGAAGGCCGCGTTCCTGAGCTAATTCTTTCAGGCGAACCTCTTCCTCGATCGGCACGTTGTCACTGAAGAGAAAGACGTGGCGATCAGCACGCAGCGCTTCCTCGGCCTCGATCGGTGCATAGGGACCGGGTACCGAAATCGCGACCACACTGGCCTGGGAAACTTGCCGGAGCGCTGTCCGCAGGGTGCGCAAAGTGACCTTCGCTTCGCTCACCTGGCTGGTGCGAGCGGACGAGCGGAGCCGGTGCACCGCTTCGTCGATCGCTCGCTCAGCGGCGGCATCGTCACTTGCGCGAACGGCAATCACCAGATCGTTGGGGGATACAGTCTCGAGGCGCTCGTCCCAAAGACTTGAATCGCGAAGGAGTTCCAGATTGGCACTCGTACCCATGAGGAGTGCGGCCGAATCGACGCCGGGTAACCGGTTGACTACCGATGCGACAGCCATCAAGGCCACCGAATCGAAGTACGAGTTAGGCTCGATCTGAATCCGGACTACCATGTCACCTCCCATTCCGGTTATGGAAAGAAAAAGCGACCCGGCCAACCTGGTTGTCTGCCCAGGCTGGCCGTTCTCCAGCGACCCGCTTGTCGGTCGACGTTCCCTGAACCTCGATCGAGAACGAGCGTCGTTTCAGGCGAAGTTGACAACGTCGACCGCTTCTGACTATACTCCGTACGTTGTCGGAAGGCAAGAGGAGCTCGCGGTGGGCTCCTCTCCGCTTTTTCGGCACGGAACGAGGAGCGCGGTCGCGAAGCCATCGGCGAAAGGTCGGTGGCGCGGTGTTCTACTTTTTCCTGTTAGCCGATCAGAGCTCTATGCTGTCGGGATGCCCATCGGGCCCGCGCGCCGGTGCAGCGATTCCCCTTGGACTGGTGGGCCGAGCGCTGCAGCGGAGCGTTGGTCGGTCAGGCTGGTGGGAGAATCGAACGTTCGAGTGTAGCGATCAGGCCGAAGGTGACGGCCCAACCCGAGGTGGCTCCGAACTGGGTGACGCGTGCGAGAAGGTGGGGGAGGCACGGGTGGTCGCCCCGGCACAGCGCCTGTGCGACGAGCAGGAACTCTCGCGCGTACTCGCCGCGAGCGGCCTGCTGCAACCAGGCTGCACTGCGTGGAGTCGTACGGCTAGCAGCTTGCAGAGCGATCTCCTGCCGCAGCGAAGACCAGCGCTCCTCTCCCGTTTGCGCAGCCAGCAAGGTGAGTGCCAAGCAGCATCCGACCAGGAGATCGTCGCCGAGTGGGGTCAGACCTGGTCCCAGCCCAGCCAAGCGATCGACCTGTTGGGCAAGATGGGCACGGTCAGCGCTGATGATGGCGCCGATGAGTTCGGCCAGCAGCGCCTTGCTCCGGCTGATCGTCGTGGCGAGGAAGCGGTCCCCGCGTGGTGGATCAGTCAGTTCGTCGAGAAGGGCCTGGAGCCGTGCCCTCTTCCACTGACATGTCCCGCGTGTCCGGAGGGTCGGCTGCCATACGCGGGTCTGCTGGTCGATGGTCAGTGGCGTCCCGTCGGGCAGCAACAGTGCTCCCTGTCCGGCGATGAGCTGGCTTCCCGTGGGCACGAGAGCGACGAGTGGGGATTTTGTCCGCAGCTGCAAGGCATCAGGTGGGAGGAGCGCGCCGGGTGTGACGACGGAGAGCCAGGTGGTGCCGTCGGTCGCGTACGCGGCGCGTGGGTATGCTGCGACGATGGTCAGAGCCCGAGAGGGGCTCGTGAGCAGTGGAAGGATCGGGGAAGCCAAGCGTTGGACGGCGATCGCCATGGTGTGTCGCCCTCGCTCATGCGTGCCAGTGTACGTGAGAGGCACGCGGAAATGCGGCGACATGACTCGTTGGCGCGGAACGGTCGATCCGGGCGTGGAGAGTGAAAGGGGTTCGTATGAAGCCGCCGCGCTTTCGGTATCACGAGCCGGAAAGTCTCGATGAGGCACTGGCGGTTCTGGCCGAGACAGGTGACGAGGCCAAACCGCTCGCCGGGGGGCAAAGCCTGATCCCGATGTTGAACATGCGTTTGGCTCGCCCCAGTCTGCTCATCGACTTGACCGGTCTCAGCGAACTCGCTGGAATCGAGCTCCGCGACGGTGTGCTGGTCGTCCGGGCAATGACCAGGCATCAAGCAGTCGAGCGCTCGCCACTGGTCGCTGAACACGTTCCCCTCCTGGCCGAAGCCATCCCATGGGTGGGCCATCTGCCGATCCGAACTCGGGGAACGATCGGCGGCAGTGTCGCCCATGCTGACCCGGCCGCGGAAGTTCCGGGAGTACTCGTCGCGCTCGACGGAGCGGTACGGTTGGCGAGCCGACGTGGCGAGCGGCTGGTTCCCGCCGACGAGTTTTTCCTGGATCTTCTCACCACAGCGGCAGAACCAGACGAATTGGTGACCGAAGTGCATTTCCCGCTGCTCGGACCACGCAGCGGCAGCGCGTGGCTGGAGATCGCGCGACGACATGGCGACTATGCATTGGTCGGGGCTGGAGCGGTGCTCGTGCTGGCGGAGGATGGGCGAACGATCCAGGATGCACGGTTGAGCTTCATCGGGGTCGCCGGACGACCAGTGCGAGCACGCGGGGCGGAGGCGATCCTGCGCGGGCAATCGATCGGTGAGGAAGCATGGAAGGCGGCAGCTGCAGCGGTTCGCGAAGAACTCGACCCGCCCAGTGACTTACATGCCTCAGCACAGTATCGGCGATCGGTGGCTGGAGTGCTGGCTGAACGGGCGCTCGCCATCGCTGCAGCACGAGCACAGGGAGGAGTCGCCGCATGACGGCGGTCGGAAGCGAGCGGCGGGTTATCCGCGTGACGGTCAACGGTGTTCCCTACGAGCGTGAGGTGGAAGCACGGTTGTTGCTTTCTGACTTCTTGCGACACGAACTCGGGCTGACGGGAACGCACGTCGGCTGTGAGCATGGCGTCTGTGGCACCTGCACGATCCTGCTCGACGGCGAACCAGTGCGGAGCTGCCTCCTGCTGGCGGTCCAGGCACACGGTCACGAACTCGAGACAGTCGAGGGACTGGCGCCGAGCGAGCGGGAGCTGCATCCCTTGCAGCAGGCTTTTTGGGAAAAGCACGGTCTCCAGTGTGGGTACTGTACGCCGGGGATGCTGATGGTGCTCAAGGCGTTTCTGGCGGAAAACCCTGATCCGAGCGAAGAGGAGATCCGCGAGGCGATATCCGGGAATCTCTGCCGGTGCACCGGGTACCAGAACATCGTGGAAGCGGCTCGCTACGCAGCACAGTTGATGCGACAGAGCTGATCGCTGGAGGAGAGCGACGATGCCGACGCGGATTTTCGGGGAGCCAGTCAAGCGGGCCGAAGACCCACGGCTCTTGACGGGCCATGGACGTTACGTCGATGACATCGATCTCCCGGGGCAACTGCACGCCGTATTCCTGCGCAGTCCGCTGGCGCATGCCTGTATCCGAGCGATCGATGTGCGTGCGGCGCAGGAGATGGCCGGAGTGGTAGCTGTCTGGACCTACCAGGACATCGGACCGTGTCAGCGGCGAATGCCGTTGCTGATTCCGCACCCGGACCTCACGCATCCAGCCACTCGGTACGCGCTCGCCAAGGACGAGGTCAACCATGTCGGTGAGCCGGTGGCCATGGTGATCGCCGAGAGCCGTTACGTGGCAGAGGATGCGTTGGAAGCGATCGTGGTCGAGTGGGAAGAGTTGCAGCCGGTCGTGGATATCGAGCGTGCCATCGAACCGGGCTCGCCGCTCGTCCACGAGGAACTGGGAACCAACGTCGCCGCGCATTATGTGGGGGTCGTCGGCGACCCGGAGGCGGCATTCGCTCGGGCTGCGCACGTCTTCCGCGAGCGGTTGGTGATCGAACGGAGTGCCGGTATGCCGCTCGAGACGCGTGCCGTGCTGGCGACCTGGGATCCGGTTCACGAGCTGCTCGAGGTCTGGGACACCACGCAGGCACCGATCGTGATTCGCAACGCACTGGCAGCCTTGTTCGGTCTCGCACCGACGCAGGTGCGGGTGGTAGCCCCGGACGTGGGCGGCGGCTTCGGGTGCAAGATCATGGTGTACCCGGAAGAGGTCCTCGTGCCGTATGCCGCGATGGTGCTCGGACGTCCCGTGAAGTGGACGGAGGATCGGTTGGAGCACTTCGTGGGGACGAATCACGAACGACTGCAGATCCATGAAGCGGAGATCGCGGTGGATGCCGAGGGGCGGATCCTGGCTATTCGCGACCGCTTCCTACACGATGCCGGGGCATATACGCCCTACGGCATCATCGTCCCCATCATCACAGCTTGCCAGTTGCCCGGTCCCTATAAGGTGCCGAACTATCACGTGGAGTTTCGTGCGGTCTACTCCAATACCGTTCCCGTGAGCCCCTATCGCGGAGCTGGGCGACCACATGCCGCCTTCGTCATGGAGCGACTGCTCGATCGGGTCGCAGACGAGCTCGCACTCGACCGCGCCGAAGTACGGCGGCGCAACTTCATTCAGCCCCACGAGTTTCCCTACGATGTGGGCTTGATCTTCCAAGATGGCGCACCGACGCGCTACGACAGCGGGAACTACCCGGGTATGCTGGAACTACTGCTCCAGCAGATGGAGTACGAGCGGCTGGTGCGGGAAGAACTGCCACGTCTCCGCGCCGAGGGGCGCTTCGTTGGGGTAGGAATCGCCTGCTACGTCGAGGGCACCGGGATCGGACCATACGAAGGAGCGACGGTTCGCGTCGAACCGACCGGGCAGGTGTACGTCGCGACGGGGATGCCCCAGCAAGGGCAGGCGCACAAGACGGTACTAGCGCAGATCGTGGCGGAGGAACTCCAGATTCCGCTGGATGCTGTGCAGGTGTTCGAGGGCGACACCGCACACTTTCAATTCGGATCGGGGACGTATGCCAGCCGAAGCGCTGTGGTCTGCGGGAGTGCGGTTGCGCTCGCGGCACGGAAGGTGCGGGAGCGGGGGCTGGCTCTTGCGGCGGAGGAACTCGAGGTGGCAGTGGAAGATCTGGTCGTCGAAGATGGCCGGGTCTTCGTGCGCGGTGCGCCGGAACGCGGTTTTACCTGGGCGCAGCTCGCGCAGATGGCGAATCCCTTGCGGTACGCCTATGCCGGTGACCTCGTCGTGCGCCCGCGACCCTGGACCGGTCCGACCTTGCTGCCTGGCCGTCAGCCGGCCTTGGAAGCGACCGAGTATTACTCGCCGCCGCATGCGACGTGGGCGAGTGGAGCAGTGGGAGCGCTGGTCGAAGTCGATGTCACGACTGGGATGGTGACGTTCCGCAAATTGTGGGTCGTCCACGACTGCGGAAAAATGATCAACCCGCTCGTCGTCGAGGGACAGGTTCACGGCGGGATCGCGCAAGGAATCGGCGGTGCACTGTACGAGAAGTTGCACTACGACGAAAATGGCCAGCTGCTCAATGCGAGCTTCGTGGACTTTCTGATGCCGACCGCGATGGAAATCCCGCGAATGGAAGTCGCGCATCAAGAGACCCCTTCGCCCTTGAACCCATTGGGTGTCAAAGGGGTCGGCGAGGCCGGCGCGATCCCGTTGCCGGCACTCGTTGCGACAGCGGTCGAGGATGCCCTCCGGCCATTCGGGGTACGGATCACTCGCATGCCGCTCGATCCGGATACCATCTGGCGCATGACGCATCCAGAGGAGACGGCATGACCGCGGTTGGAGACGACTGCACAGCGAGGAGTGGTCGAAACGCGCCGAAAAGACAGCACGTACGGAAGCAGTTGTGGCTCGCCGATGAGGAGGGGAAGGGAGAGAAGCGATGGGCAGCGTGAAGTTGTATGATCTCTCGCAGCCGCTCAATCAGGAAGTGTCATTCTGGCCATTCTATCCTCCTTTTGAGGTCAAGTACATCAAACGCAAGGCCGAGCATGGGGTCAATGCGCAGTACATCATGACATCCAACCATATGGGGACGCACCTCGATGCCCCGCGTCACTTCATCACGAACGGGAAGACGATCGACCAGATCCCTCTCGAGTGGCTCTACGGTCCGGGCGTGATCGTCGACCTCTCGGATGTGCTGGATGAACTCGACATCTTCACGCCGGAGATGATCGAGCAACGCGTCGAGGTGCGGAAGGGAGACATCCTGTTCATCCACACCGGATGGCATCGCTACGCCCAGTTTGGTGAAACGCCCGACGAGGAGAAGTACCTGCTCCGACATCCTGGTCCGCATCCGTCGATCGTGGATTGGCTGATCGCCAAGAAGATCAAGATCTGGGGCGTCGATATGGTGTCGACGGACCATCCGATGAATCTCCCGATCGGGCGATTTCTCGGTCGTGGTGGTCTGGAACAGTGGAAGCGCGTGCGGGCGATCTGTGAGCGGAAGTTCGGCGAGAAACTCACCGAGCTCTTTCCGGAGGAGCATTACCAGCTGACGCACAACGCACTGTTCCCGCACGACTGCATCCATGTCGAAAATCTCGGTGGTGAGATCAGCCGCCGAGAGCTGCACAATCGTCGCTTGACGCTCGGGGTTTTCCCCTGGCTCTTCAAAGGCGGTGAGGCTGCCTTTTGCCGTGTGGTCGCCTTCGTCGAGGAATCGTGATCTCGTCTTTGCGGTCGGCGAGAGCAGAGCATGAATGAGGAGTAGGGAACGAATGGCCATCGATCTGGCACGCTGTCGCGTACTCGATCTTTCCCAAGACTGGGATATTCATACGCCTGGATTCGCGCTCTACGAGGGCCCCACGGTCAAGTGGATCAAGCGGGTGGCGTTCGAGCGAGCCGGTGGGCAGTGGATTTCCTCCACGCTCCACGTGGGGACGCACTTGGATGCGCCGTTGCATTTCATCACGGGTGGTCAGGATATCGCAGCGATCCCGTTGAACAAGCTGGTCGGTTGGGCTTGCATCGTCGATCTCACGCGCTACGGGATTGGCGATTACGATATCTACGGTCCAGAGCACTTCGAGCAGTGGGAACGCGATACCGGCATCCGCATCCAGCCGGGGGACATTCTCGTCATCCATACCGGGTACCATCACTACTATCCGAGCGACTGGGCGACGGATCCAGCGCTGCGGCAGCCGGACGAGACCCGCTACTTCATCAAGCATCCGGGCCCGACCCGCGCGTTCGCCGACTGGGTCCTTTGGCGACAGATCTCGTGGCTCGCGGTCGATTGTGCCTCGGCCGATCACCCGTTCAACACGGTGATCCGGAAGATTCGCGCAGACCTCGTGCCTGAGTTCGAGGCCAAACACGGTAAATCGATCAGCGAGCTTTTGCCGGACAGCGACTACCAGGTGATGCACTTCGCGCTCTTTCCGCATGGTGTAATTCATATCGAGAATGCTGGCGGTGAAATCGACAAAGTCCTGAATCGCCGGATCATGGTGGGCTGTTTCCCCTGGCGGTTCAAGGGTGGAGAAGCAGCCTTCTGTCGTTTCGTGGCCTTCGTGCCGGAGGACGAACTCTGAGCATGCGGGCGATGGTGCTCGAACGACCGGGGCAACCCTTGGTTCTGCAGGAGCTTCCCGTCCCGGTGCCGGGTCCGGGCCAAGTCTTGCTCCGGATCCGTGCCTGTGGTGTCTGCCGGACCGACCTCCATATCGTCGCTGGGGAGTTGCCGGGACCGAAGTTGCCGCTCGTCCTCGGGCATCAAATCGTCGCAGAGGTTGTCCGGGCCGGGCCGGGGGCGAATCGATTCGTTCCCGGTCAGCGTGTCGGCGTGCCCTGGCTCGGCTGGACGTGCGGAGAGTGTCGCTATTGCCGAAGCGGGCGCGAGAACCTCTGTGATCGTGCCCGCTTCACTGGGTACACGCTGGATGGCGGCTTCGCTGAGTACACAGTCGCTGACGAGCGCTATTGCTTTCCGATTCCAGCGGGTTACCCGGACGAGCAGGCAGCACCGCTCCTCTGTGCCGGGTTGATCGGCTATCGTGCGCTTCGTTTTGCTGGAGAGGCCCAACGATTGGGTTTTTATGGCTTCGGTGCTGCGGCACATATTCTCACGCAAGTGGCCGTATGGCAGGGGCGGACCGTTTATGCCTTCACCCGGCCTGGTGATCTGGAGAGTCAGGTCTTCGCGCGAGAGCTCGGAGCTGTCTGGGCAGGGGGTTCGGACGAATCGCCGCTGGAACAACTGGAGGCAGCGCTCATCTTCGCGCCGGTGGGGGCGCTCGTCCCACAGGCGCTCCGCGCGGTGGAGAAAGGCGGCATCGTCGTCTGCGCTGGTATCCACATGAGCGATATTCCGTCGTTTCCATATGCCTGGTTGTGGGAAGAACGGGTGATTCGTTCCGTTGCCAACTTGACCCGACAGGATGGCGAAGCGTTCTTGTCGCTCGCCCCAAGAGTGCCGGTGCGGACAGCGGTCCAGCTGTACCGGTTGGAAGAGGCGAACCGGGCGCTGGACGATCTGCGGCACGGGCGCATCCGCGGTGCAGCCGTCTTGGTGATCGACTAGGTCACCCGCTCGGTTAGCGCCGGACGATTGTCTACCGTAGCGCATCGATCAGCATCACGGCCGGCACGGTGAGCGCTGCCAAGAACCATCCGAGGGCGGTTGGCGGAGCTTGGCCGACGATCCGTGCGAGCGGTGGGATCGAGAGTGTCGCCAAGAGCAACACACAACGCGCAGCGAGTGCCAGTACCAGAGCACGGTTCCCAGAAAGGCCGACGCGCCCCGCCGGGCGGTCATCGCTGCGGTTCGCGATTGCGTTCGCTCCCTGCCCGAGAACGATAGCGGTGAATGCTGTTCCGGAGGCAGCGAGGAGGATCGTCTCGCTGGGAACAGTCATGCCTGGTTTCCAGCCGGCGGACGAGAGCACTGCGAAGAACGCGATCATTTCCAGCAACGCCTCGGTCGGTCCGAGCACCAGAAATGCCCGTACGAGAAGTGACCGATCCACGAGATGAAACCGTGGGGGTGGACCGTCGAGGACTCGCGGCGATGGTGGCTCGACGCCGAGTGCGACGGCGGGGAGTGCATCCGTTCCCAAATCGAGAAGCAGGATTTGAAGAACATTCAGTGCGAGGGGAACGCGCCCACCACTGAGTGCTCAGATGACGAACGGAGCGAGTTCGGCAACGTTGTCGGTGAGGTGGAAAGTCAGGAAGCGGCGGATATTTTGGAAAGTCGTGCGCCCCTGCTCGATCGCAGCCACGATGGTGGCGAAGTTGTCGTCGAGCAGGATGAGATCGGCCGCCTCGCGAGCGACGTCCGTACCGCTCCGTCCCGTGGCGACGCCGACATCAGCTTGACGGCGTGCCGGAGCATCGTTCACGACGTCTCCAGGCATCGCCACGACATGACCACGTGCTTGGAGTGCACGCGCGATACGGAGCTTATCCTCTGGCGCGACGCGAGCGATGACCACCTCGTCTCGGTCGACGAGCGCACCGAGAGCGGTATCGTCCGGCGGTAATTGGGCGCTCGTCACGACGAGCGGATTATCGCCGACGAGACCGACCTCACGCGCGACGGCGAGTGCGGTAGCAGGATGATCACCGGTAACCATGATGACGCGGATACTAGCTTTCCGACAGCGGGCGACGGCTTCTTTGGCCTCCGGGCGTGGCAGATCGCTGAATCCGATGTGTTCGAGGAGGATAAGTTCGCGCTCGAGCGTGTCCGGGTCGAGTACGTCGCTCGCGGATCCCGGTAGAACAGGCCGAGACGCGATAGCGATGACGCGGAGCCCTTCAGCAGCCATTCGATCGGCCACCTGACGAGCCTGTTCGGCATTGCGATAGCTGGGAAGAACGTGTTCTGGTGCGCCTTTGACGATGAGCTGTGATTCGGTCAGCACGCTGGAGCGCCGGCGATGCGGATTGAACGGGCAGGTCCGCAGCACAGGAGCCTTGGCTCGGATCGCGTCCGGATCCAAGCCGATGCGATGAACCATAACCCACCGCGCGGTGTCCAATGGATCACCGAGGGGAAGCCAGCGACCGTCACGCCATACCGCTCGTCCGTCGGCGGCGAGCGCAGCAGCGCGGGCGAGCTCTCGAACAGACGCTTCAGCGCCCGGCTCGATGTCGATTTCCCCATCAGGTTCGTAGCCCTGACCGAAGAGCCGGGCGCCACCCGCTGGGGTCCAGATGCTCTTTACCGATAGCTCGTTCAGTGTGAGTGTGCCCGTCTTGTCGGTACAAATGACGGTGGTGAGTCCGAGCGTCTCGACTGCCTCGAGGTGGCGGACCAGTGCTCGTCGCTCGGCCATGCGCTGCGCAGCGACGACGAGAGAGCGTGAGTGTGGGGAGCAGCCCCTCAGGGACCAGGGCGACAGTGACACCGAGCATGAAGACGAATGCATCGAGAACCGGCAGTCGGAGGAACACCGCCACCGCGAAAAAGAGAAGACCGACACTCACAGCGAGCACAGTGATGATTCGGACCAGGCGCTGCAACTCTCGTGTCAACGGTGTCGGTTGACGTCGTGGTGCCGCGGTGAGGCGGGCGAGCTGAGCCAAGCGGGTGTTGGCTCCCGTCGCGGTCACCACGGCGATCGCCCGCCCACGAGTGGGAGAGGTCCCTGCCTGGATGGCGTCGCCTGGGGAGGGATTGATCGGAACGGACTCTCCGGTAAAGGTCGAAACATCCACGGCGACATCGATGCCTTCGAGGAGAAGAACATCGGCTGGGACGCGGTCGCCAGCTTTCAGGATGACGATGTCACCGGGGACGAGTTCGCGCGCGTCGATGACGATCTCGTGGCCGTCGCGACTCACGGTGACTCGTAGTGGTAAGAGGGAACGTAAACGCGCTGCGGCTCGTTCTGCGCGATATTCGTGGAGGAAAGCGAAGATCCCATTGAGGAGAATCACCGCGACGATCGCGAGGGCGAATTCGGTCATTCCAGCGATGGAGGCACTGGCAGCGGCTATCCAAAGCAGGAGAGCGAAGAGATGCGTGACTTAGGCGAGTGCCAACCGCCACAGTGCTGGAGACTGTGGTTGTGGAAGTTCATTCGGCCCAAATCGCGCGCGTCGCGCGTGGACTTCTGTCTCGGTCAGTCCCCTATTGGGGTCAGTTGTCGAAATCGATGTGGAAGACGAGGCGAGTTCTCCTCCCATAGGGAGCACGGATTGTACAGGATGGAGAGAACTGCCGCGCCGTGGGTGATTACCCGGAAGGACATAAACGGTCTGAAACGCGCGCGGCGAACAGTTTTCGCAGCAAACGGCGTCCCGGGAGACACTGGATAGCGGCTTGTCTGCATGCTCCGGGCAGTGCACGTGCGCCTGGAGCCACTCCACGACGATCTCGACCGACAACGGAGGATGTCGGTCACGGACAGAAGGTCTCGGGCCACGGTGGACCGATTTTCCTCGTCGAGGGAGTCGGGAGTGCGTGCTTCCTTGCCAGTCACTTCAGCTCGCCTCAGCGAGCATGTCGGCATCGTGTGGAAGCGCCTCGCGGATCGTCCGAGGAAGAGGGACCGGCCGGCGCGTCGCTCCGTCGATGAAGACACTGAGCATCGATCCCGTCACCGCAGGTCGATCGTCGCCGTGTCGTTGCAGAATGAACGCGAAGGGAAGGCTCGAGCGCTGGACATCCTGGACGGCGAGCGTGCATGTACCTTTATCGTGTGACAGGAGGGGGTGGTGATACTGCACTTCGACGCGGACAGGCGGCTACCGAAACCGTGGGCAAGCGAGTCGGCATCCGGAAAGCCGAGCAGGCAGAACAACGTGGATTCTGCCTGGGTGACGTAACGGAAAATCGCGGGATACTAGACATAGCCGAGAGGATCGACGTCAGTCCAGAGAACTTCGAACGGGATCGTGATCGACCGCATCAGTGGTCCTCCCTCGACGAGTCTCGCGGAGGGCGATATCACCGGAGCTCGCGCCACGCACGACGCTGGCTCTCGTCCTTTGTAGGTTCTCCCAACAGTTCAACCGAGGGAAAGCCGACCCCTACTGTCGCTCTCACTGACCATGACCGAGAGCGATGCAGGCGGCGAGGCCAGTGCGTGGCAGAGTGCCTCATTATCCGAGCGTAACAGCCAGTGCTATGAAGAATATGACAAGACTATCCATTCGCGTGGCTCGGATATATATGGGGAAGAATGGACATGTCGAAATGGGAGATTCAGGCAGCGTGCTGTCGCAGAGCGAGGACATCGTTATCACCAGCGACCAGCCCAGCGGAGGTCGAGCGGCGCGGCTCCCTGGGGTGGGAGCTGCTTCTCGGTTGATCGGTTCGCTCATGGGGACGCCTGTAAGGTGCCCCAGGGGGTGCCGCCCGCGCGTGGACTCGTGCTGGTCGGCTCGGCCAACCATTTGGAACTGAAGACCGCGCAGCGGGGACTGGGCGATGTGGAAGCAGCGACCGACATTGCATGTCGGAAAGCGGTTGGATATACTGGAGGGTGTCGAGCCTGGGCCCACGTAGCTCAGTAGGCAGAGCACAATCTTGGTAAGATTGAGGTCCCGGGTTCGAGTCCCGGCGTGGGCTCCAGAAGCCGGTGTAGCTCAGCGGTAGAGCAGCTGTTTCGTAAACAGCAGGCCGTCGGTTCGAATCCGACCACCGGCTCCCTCAAAAATCTCAACTGGACGCGGAACTGAAAAACAGCCGCGACTGGGTTTCCAGTCGTCTCCAGTGTTTCACGAGAATCTTTACGGGAATCAGGTCTGGAGCAAGCCGTGCAGGTACGCGCAGCCGACACAGCGTTTCGCGTTTTTTGCATTCACCCTCCTGAAATCCGTGAGACAATGAGGATTCGGGGCGAAAATCCTCATGTGGACAGGGAAAATGAAATTCTCACCGGTGTCTCAGGCTCTCGTGCCGGTGAGAAAATCAGACGAGCGTCAGTGGACGGTTTGTTCAGTCCTGGAGCAAGACGCTCAGCTGCGCGAGCGCTGGCTGCATCACCTGCGCCGTCATCGGAGCATAGTAGTCACCTGTCACCGAAAGCTGGCTTTGCCAGAGAATCGCCGCGACGGTCTCGAGATCGACCCCGGCGTGCAAGCGTAGCGTTGCCGCCGCATCGCGTCAGTCGTGGAATCGGATCGGCGGCACCCCAGCCTGCTGGCAGAGCAGGTGGAAGATGCGGATGACGTTTCACGCGCTCAGCGGGGTCTCGGCGTGTGTCCTGAAGACAAGGCTCCAGGCGTTTCCACGTCACTCACCTCCGGCTTGCTCGCGCCACATCCGCTGGTGCTCCTGTTGCCGCATCAGCGACTCGCAGGCGAACGGCGGCACAACGAACGTACGGAGACTGCTTCGATTTCGCTGGTAACCGCTGCCACAGACCATACACACGCGGCAGCTACCAGCGGATGACCACCAGCCCGTCTCGAGGTCGAGATCTTACCAGGAGAACCCTGTGCTTCCCCTTGGCTGGGCCCGAGCGCTAGCGTGAGCGCGAAGAGCGGCCAGAGCCAGTGGTCGTGCGCCGGGATGAGTAGCTGCTGTGCCTCGTCGAAGCCCCACGTGCGGGTGGTGGGTGGCGACACGCTTACCCATCGGACCAGAGCTGCGGTGTCGCGCCTGCCGAGCCCGTCGCGCACGGCGTCTCGAAGGAAGAGAAAATGGTATCTCCGCTCGTGTGCGCACTTCTTCGGAAAAGGGATGTCGGAGGCATAGAGCCTCGTGTGGTCCCACCAGGCGCTTTTGGACTGGAAGCCGGGATTTTTGCTTTTCTCGACGACAGCGTGCTGAGGTAGGAGCCAGCGGCAGTGCATTTTCACGTGACGGCTCGCCGCCCAAAAGGGGCTGCGCGAGTCGCGCAGCGCCCGCTGTGGCTGCTCGTGTCATGCCAAAGCTTTTCGGCCTCGCTCGCGCGACGGGATCCGTGGCAGATCGAGCCCGACGATGCGCGCGTTCATTGGTTGGGCACGCGTGAGAGCGGTTGAGGCAAGAAGGTTGATCGCCTCTCGGGTCGATCGATCGTCCCGTGGGGTGCTTCCCCGAACTGAGGTGTCGATCCCGTAAAAACATCGGAAAA